>ENA-UESD01000002-UESD01000002.1-human-gut-metagenome-genome-assembly--contig:-NODE-2-length-278454-cov-8.358604_pt1 | contig 278454 bp, 213 predicted proteins | sample MGYA00242985_ERZ507986 | MGnify/ENA primary metagenome ERZ507986 (study PRJEB26167, sample SAMN06115408) | human gut metagenome | host: Homo sapiens | place: China:Guangxi | collected 2016-04-06... | reverse complement strand
CACCCGTTCTACACCGGTAAGATGAAGTTGGTTGACACCGCAGGTCGCGTCGATAAGTTTATGAGCCGCTACGCAAAGCACTACGATAAGAAAGTTGCCAAATAAACAGGACTTTCACTCTCAAAAATTACAGGGCCGCATCATAAGATGCGGCCCTACTTGTTTATACCAGAAGAAAATGAGAAGAGGGAAAGTTTTGAAACCGGGCCACGGGCCGGCTTTCAGTATTGCGGATTATAACATCTGCAAGGGGAAGCGTGCCGGAGAAATACAAAAAGGAGCGGATCGTCCGCCCCTTCTGCCTTGTGTCTGATGTCCGGTGAATGGATGTTGTTCCGGCGACGACTATTTTGACTTATTTCAGATGTAGTGCTTCTGCGATTCGTTTCGGGATATCGGTGTTGTCCATGAAACCGCTGAACCGTGCCGCACCCGCGCCGTAAGCGTAGACAGGGATCAGGCACGCCGTGTGTCCTTTGGTCGAAAATTGGACGGTGGCCCGGTTTTTATCGCCCGGTTGGAGCTTACCCATGTCGAATTTGTTTTCATCCGAAGGCAGCGTCATACCGCCCGTTTCGTGGTCGCCGGTGATGATCACCAGCGTACCCGGTGTGCGGTCGGCAAAATCCAGTGCGATCTTGACTGCGGCATCAAAATCCCGTATTTCGGAAAGTACGGTTTCCGCATTGTTGTCGTGGCCGCCGTTGTCGATGTGCGATCCCTCGATCATGACGAAGAACCCTTTGTCGCCGTTGGCAGATAACAACCGTAATGCCTGGTCGGTTGCCCGGGGCAGCATATCGCCGCGTCCTTGTGAGACGAGCGGCAGCGATTTGTCTGCGAGCAGGATCCCGACGGGGCTTTTGTCGAGTGCGGCGAGAGTGTCGAGCGAGTAGGCGACCGTGTAGCCCTTTTCGCGTAACTCGTCCGAAATGTTGCGGCCGTCGGAACGCTTTTCAAAATGATCCCGGCCGCCGCCGATAAACAGGTCGATATCCGTACGGAGAAAATCAGCCGCCAGGTCGTCTTCGTTTTTCCTGCTTTCGTTGTGTCCGATAAATGCGACGGGCGTCGCATCGGTAATGGCATGCGTATCAACCAGTCCGGTCGCCAGGCCTGCCGCTGCGGCCCGCTCGAGGACAGACCGGAGCGGTTGTTTGTCGGGAGTCATGCTGATCATACCGTTATTGGTTTTTGTGCCGGTGGCCAGGGCGGTGGCTGCCGCTGCGGAATCGGTCACTTCGCTCGAAGCGGAGAAAGTCGATTGCAGGCCGATGCTTTGGGCGCGAGCGAGCGATAGCGGTGCCCCGCCGCGAAGCATGTAGGAGGTTACCTGTGCAAGGCCCATACCGTCGCCGATCATCAGGATGACATTGCGGACCGGTTCGGCGGCCTGAACAGTTTTGCTGGTCTTTGGTTTACGGTCCCGGGCCTGAAGGTGTGCGGTCGCTCCCGGCAGAATCACGGCGGCGATCAGCAGGCTGTAAAGAATCCTTTTCATTGTAGATGTCCGAAGCTTTTGGTTTGAGATTGTCAAAAATAGTACTTTTTACCGGAAGAGGTGTTCTCTAAAGGTTAAGAGTTGGTAATTTTAATGTGATTTTATACCTTAGCTCTGATTTTGGAAGGGGTCTGCGCAGAAATGTCGTTTCGGCCGAAATTCAGCCGTTGATGTACTCGGGAAAGAGGCTGATACGGCATTGGGACTGGACGCGGATCGTTGCCGGAAACTGTTGACAGGGAACGAATCAGGAGAAATCGGATGTTACAGGCATACGAGTGGTTTTTATGGGGCATGGCGGCATTGGCTGTCGTGGTGTTCATCGCGCTTTATCATGTGAAGGCCGGTTACGGGCTGCTGAGGGACGGACGCTGGGGCCCGAAGATCGGGAACCGATTGGGGTGGTTCCTGATGGAGTCGCCGGTTTTCATTGCGATGTGCCTGTTCTGGTTTTGCTCGTCGCGCCGTTTTGAAGCGACTCCGTTGGTCTTTTTCGGCCTGTTCCAACTCCATTATCTCAACCGTGCGTTTATTTATCCGTTGCTGTTGAAAGGGCAAAGCAAGATGCCGCTCGGCATTATTGTGATGGGGGTGGTGTTCAACCTGCTGAATGCCTGTATGCAGGGGTGCTGGATTTTCTATCTGGCGCCCGAAGGGATGTATACGTCCCAGTGGCTGCTCTCACCGCAGTTTATTGCCGGTACCTCGTTGTTTTTTCTCGGGATGGGTATCAATATCCATTCCGACCGGATTATCCGACATTTGCGTCAGCCTGGCGATACGGGCCATTACCTGCCGCGGGGCGGGATGTTCCGTTACGTGTCGTCGGCCAATTATTTCGGGGAAATCATCGAGTGGACCGGTTTTGCCGTGCTGACCTGGTCTGCCGCCGGTGCGGTGTTCGCACTGTGGACCTTCGCGAATCTGGTACCCCGTGCCGATGCCATTTACCATCGTTATGGAGAGATGTTCGGCGATGAGTTCCGCCGTGCGCGGTTAAAACGGGTCATTCCGTTCATCTATTGAGAATGGGTTTGTCATTGAAACCGGCCGATGGATTGACCGCCTGTTCGAATGGATAAGATGTTTGTTACAGATTAGACAGTAAGCAAAAATAGGATTGCTGACCCGAATATGAAAGAATCCCAACTATTTACTCCCGTGAAGATCGGACCGTTGACATTGCGCAACCGGACCATCCGGGCCGCTGCGTTCGAGGGCATGTGTTCCGGCAACGCTCCTACCGATCTGTTGTACGATTATCACCGAAGCGTGGCGCGCGGCGGTATCGGCATGACTACGCTCGCGTATGCATCCGTGACGCGCGACGGGCTTTCGTTTCCGCACCAGCTGTGGCTACGCCCGGAGGTGGTGCCGGGGCTCAGGCGCATTACCGATGCGATACATAGCGAAGGGGCAGCCGCATCGATCCAGATCGGTCATTGCGGTAACATGTCGCACCGCGCTATCTGCGGCTGCAGACCGGTTTCAGCCTCTTCGGGGATCAATATTTACTCGCCGACGCTGGTACGCGGACTGCGCCGCGATGAAATCACCGAAAAGGCCAAAGCCTTCGGCGACGCGGTGCGGCTGGCGCGCGAAGCCGGTTTCGATGCTGTCGAGGTGCATGCCGGGCATGGCTACCTGATCAGTCAGTTTCTCTCGCCGTATACGAACCGGCGCAGGGATGAGTACGGCGGTTCGCTCGGGAACCGGATGCGGTTCATGCGTATGTGTATGGACGAGGTGATGCGTGCGGCCGGGGATGATATGGCCGTAGTGGTGAAAACCAATATGCGTGACGGGTTTCGCGGTGGAATGGAGATCGGGGAGTGCCTCGAAGTTGCCCGCGAACTGGAGCGCTGCGGCGCGCATGCGTTGGTGTTGAGCGGCGGATTTGTGAGCCGCGCGCCGATGTATGTGATGCGCGGCAGTATGCCGATCCGTACGTTGACGCATTATATGACGCAGTGGTGGCTTAAACTGGGGGTGGGAATGTTCGGCAGGATGATGATTCCGTCGGTACCGTTTCGCGAGGCTTATTTCCTGGACGATGCGCGTCATTTCCGCGAGGCGGTGAAGCTGCCGTTGGTGTATGTAGGAGGTTTGGTGTCGCGGACAAAGATAGACGAAGTGCTCGATGCCGGATTCGATTGCGTGGCGATGGCCCGGGCGCTGATTAACGAACCCGATTTTGTCAACCGGATGAAAAACGAAGGAGAGGAACGCTGTGCTTGTACGCATGCTAATTATTGCATCGCACGGATGTATTCGATCGAAATGGCTTGCCATAAGCATTTGCACGACTTGCCCTGTCCGGTACGTCGGGAGGTGGAGCGGCTCGACCGCGAGGCGTGGCAATGACCACTGGCCGGAGAAGGTCGGCGGAAGTCGAAAGGACGAAATGCCGGGTGTGATCCGAAAAGACGGATTTAGTGTTGAGAGAAGATGTATAAGCGGATGAACGAACAACTGCAAAAGGAAGGGGCAATGGCGTTGGTTACCGGAGCCAGTTCCGGTATCGGGCTGGCCTATGCCCGTGAGTTGGCCCGTCGCGGTTACGACTTGTTGTTGGTCAGCAACGAACAGGAGCGGATCGGGACGGTGGCCGAAGAGTTGGCTGCGGCTTTCGGCGTGAAAACGATCCCGTTGTGCATGGATCTGGCCCGCTCCGAAGCGGCCCGGGAACTGTACGATTATTGCGAAAGGGAGAAGTTGCAGATTGGGATACTTGTGAACAATGCCGGTATTTTCTTTTTCGACGACCTGACCGAGGTGACTCCCGAACGGATCGAGACGATGCTTCTGCTGCACATCCGGACCGTGACGCTGCTGTGCCGCTATTTCGGCGCGGCGATGAAACGCCGCCGTGCGGGGTATATCCTGAATATGTCATCGTTGTCGGCCTGGACCCCGGCGCCCGGAATCTCGGTCTATGCGGCCAGCAAAAGTTATATCCGGAAGTTTTCGCAGATGCTGCGCTACGAACTGCATCAATACGGGGTCGGCGTGACGACCGTATGTCCCGGTGCGATAGCGACGGGATTGTACAACCTTAGCGATTATTACCAACGGCTTGCCCTGCGGCTCGGAGTGATGATGAAACCCGAACGGCTTGCCCGTAAGGGATTGCGGGCTATGTTTGCACGGCGTGACTATATCCTTCCGGGAGCGGTGAACCGTTTTTTTGTACTGGCGTTGTACCTGCTGCCTGTACAACTCATTTACTACATTAAGGAACATACCAAACTTTACCGCTATGGCCGTTGACGTGGTACCGGACGGCAAACAGGGGAGTACACCGGAGAATCTGGTAGGGAGTGATGCTGCGGTGTGTAACAGGATAGGTTCCGGGAGCATGTCCTGCGGGCGGGACGAACCGCAGGATTCCGCAGCGAAAGGTTGGGTCGTGGTAACGGGGGCATCGGGCGGGATCGGCGCCGTACTGACCGAGCAGTTGGCGAAGGAGGGGTATCCGGTCGTGATGGCCTGCAGGAACCTGGAGAAGGCCCGACCTGTGCAACAGGCGGTGATGGTGCGCAGCGGCAACCGCCGCGTGGTCCTTTACCCGTTGGATCTGGCCTCGCTGGACTCTGTACGTCGTTTTACCGGGCGGTTGCGTTCGGAGAAGATGCAGGTCGCGGTACTGCTGAATAATGCCGGGGTGATGAACGGGGGCTTCCGGCTGACGGAAGACGGGCTGGAAGAAGATCTTGCGGTCAATTATGTGGGTGCAGCTGCGTTGGCGTTCGGCTTGTTGCCGTTGATGGACGAGGGGAGCCGGATTGTCAATACGGTGTCGTGTACATACCGTATCGGCCGGGTCGGTAAGGAATTGTTGCAGCCCGATCCGCACCGCTTTCGGCGTTTTTCCTCCTATGGAAGTTCCAAACTGGCGTTGTTGTTGTTTACGCTGGAACTGGCTTCGCGCATGGCCCGATGGGGAATACGGGTTAATGCGGCCGATCCGGGCGTGGTCGATACCGGCATGCTAACAATGGGCCGCTGGTTCGATCCGTTGGCCGATAAACTGTTCCGTCCGTTGGTCAAAACCCCGCAGCAGGGAGCGGCAACGGCATTGTTGTTGGCTTCGTCGCCTTTGACGGCGCAAGTTACCGGTGAACTGTGGCGTGGGGAACAGGGCCGCAGGATTCCCCGTGCGGTGTACGGACATCCCCTGCGCGGATGGCTGTGGAACGAAACTGTGCGGTTGCTCGCAGCACATGGCATCGTTTCCGGTGATCCGATTCCGGTCGATGGGAAAGCGTACGGTTGCGGGAAAGCGGAAAAATGAAGGAAACCCAGTGATTCCAAGATATCAATTCAATAATGTGTGATTATGAAACGAAGTTTAATTTTTGCCGCTGCATTGCTATTCGGCGTCGGAGCTTATGCGAAGGGGCCGAATAACATCGAAGGCAAAACAGTGCCGCATGTGAAAATCCGCGACTTGCAGAACCAGCCGATCGACCTGCCGTATTTGGGTAAGGCTCCGCTGCTGCTTTTTTACGTCGATCCCGACCATGCGGGCCAGAACAGCGATTTTATCGCATACCTCGAGGAGCACCAAATCGGGGGAGACAAAATCCAGGCTTACGGAATCGTTAACCTGAAAGATGCTCCCTTATTGCCTAACGGAGTGGTTCGCAGTATGATGCGCTCGAAACAGAAAAAAACCGGTGCCGCGATGTACACCGATGTCGATTGTTCGCTGCGCGATGCATGGGGTATGGGCGATGTCAACAACCTGTTTGTCATTATTTTCGTGAACAAGGACCGCAAGGTGGAGTTTTTCCGTTACGGCGACTTTACCGAAAAAGACAAGGCGGACTTTTGGAAGGTCGTCAACAAATACAAATAATGTAGGCATAATCCGGCAAAGGCCGGTAAAAGGCAGTGGCCGTTCCCGGAAAATCAACCGATTTTTCCGGGAACGGCCTGTTTTGTTCCGGTACCTTCGAATGTTTTGTCTCCGGGGCAGTTTATTCTAATAATATTTTAATCTTTACTGAGATGATTATAATCGGTTCTATGGCGACGTAATAGCAGTCACGGTCTATTTTTGCCGAAAAGAATTCGCATGGGCAAGAAAGTATCATTCCGTCTTTACCTATTATTGAGTCCCGTTTTGTTAAACCCTGTCGTCCTGTTGGCCGGAAATCTCCCCGGTAAGTTGGTGGTTTCGCAGGCGGAAGCGGAGCGGCTTTTCCTGCAAAATAACTTGTTGCTGATAGCGGAACACTACAATGTGGACAAAGCCGAGGCTGAGATTGTACAGGCACGCCTGTTGGAGAATCCGGTGCTCTCCCTTGAACAGAATATCTACAACCGGCTCAATAAAAAATATTTCGATGTCGGGGCACAGGGCGAAGCGATCGTTTCGATCGAACAGGTGATCAACCTGGCCGGCCAGCGGGGTAAGGCGGTAAAGGTCGCCGGCCTGAATAAAGAGGTCGTTTCGCGGCAGTTCGAAGATGTCGTTCGCACCCTTGCCGGCGAGTTGAGGCAACGGTTTATCTCTGTTTTTTTTCTGCAAAAATCGTTGGGCGTATACGACAGGGAAGTCGCCTCGTTGGAACACCTGTTGACTGTAATGGCCGGCCAACAGGCCCGGGGGAATATCTCGTTGATGGAGAGGACCCGGCTCGAGGCTTTTCTGTTGAACCTGCGCAGCGAGCGGATGCAGTTACAGAACGATTTGGCTGATGGCCTCGGCGAATTGTGCCTGTTGATGGGGGTGCCGTCCGGAACGAATATCGAAACGGAACTTCCGAACGAAACGTTGGACAGGATCGCTTCTCAGCCGGTGATGCTGGATCGGCTGGAATCTTCTTTGAACCAGCGTCCGGACCTGAAAGCCTCCGAGTCGCAGGTGTTGCGCTCCGAGGCTAATTTGAAATTGCAGAGGTCACTGGCGGCTCCTTCGTTTTCACTGGGCGGTACATTCGACCGCCAGGGCAATTTTATCGATCACTATTTCGGACTGACGGCGTCCGTTTCCATTCCGATCTTCAACCGGAATCAGGGAAATATCCGTTCGGCGCGATTCGATATCCGGCAGAGCAACACGCAGAAAGAATTTCTCCGCAATCAGGCGCAAACGGAATTGCAAGCCGCTTATATCCGTTTCCAGAATAGTTTGCGCCTCTATCGGGAAACCCCAGGAGGGCTGGAGGAGGATTTCGACCGGCTGATTGCCGAGGTGGAGAAGAATTTTACCAATCGCAACATCAGCGTGCTCGAGTTTGTCGATTACTATGAAAGTTATAAGGAGAGCGCCCTTCGGCTCTATGATCTCAAACATGCGGCGCTTGCTGCGGCCGATGAACTCCGGACGGTGGCTGGAACTGCGATATGGACAGACTAACGCTGAAAAAATGAAGAATAAGAATAAATATTCCGTTTTGATCGTTGCAATCCTGTCGTTGACAGGATGCTGGACCCGTCAGGGGGAAACCGTCAGCGGAACGGTACCGCTTACGCTTACGGACAGCTTGAGGAAGCTAGTAACCGTGGATACGGTCCAGATTAGGGAACGAACCAGCGAGCTCTTGCTCAATGGAAAGGTGGCATTCGACCAGGATCGGATTGCGCCTGTTCCGGTGCCTTTTGCCGGTGTTGTCGAAGAGGTCGTCCCTGAACTGGGCGATTATGTTCGCAAGGGAGAAACGCTTGCTGTGATCCGAAGCGGCGAGGCGGCGGAGGCTGAAAAACAGTACGTGGATGCCGTACAGGGATTGGCCGTTGCCGAACGCAACCAGCGTACAGTCGAAGAGATGTATGCTTCGGGACTGGCTTCGGAGAAGGATCGGCTCGAAGCGCGGCAGCGGTACAATACGGCGCAGGCGGAACTGTCGCGTGCAAAAGAATTCAGGACGCTGAATCATGTGGAGGGGGCGAGTTACCGACTTGTGGCTCCTGTCTCGGGGTTTGTTGCCGAACGCAACATCAGCCGCAATATGCAGGTACGGGCTGATGGAGAGGATGCGTTTCGGGTGTGCGGACTGGAGGATGTATGGGTCGTCGCCGAAGTGTACCAGAGCGATATCCGTTCGGTCGGAGTGGGCCAGCCGGTACGCATTTCTATTCTTTCATACCCGGATACGGAGTTTACCGGCGAAATCGACAAGGTTTACAATATGTTGGATGCCGAAAGCAAGACGATGGATCTGCGGGTCAAACTTGCCAACCGGGAATACCGGCTCAAACCGGGCATGTTCGCTACCGTTTACGTGCGTACCGATAACGGGGACAGGCGCTATCCGACAGTCCCGGCCGAGGCCTTGATTTTCGAAGGTGGCAGGCACTATGTCGTTGTCGCGGGCGAGGATGGATCTTTGCAGATCCGGCCGGTCGAATTGCGCGGACAGACTCCCCGGGAGTGTTACCTCAGCGGCGGGGTGAAGGCCGGGGAAACGGTGATCGGACGGAATGCCCTTCTTGTGTACAACCAGCTAAAATAGATCGGGATGCATAAGTTTATCGACAACATTATCTCTTTTTCGCTCAAGAATCGGTTTTTTATCTTTTTCCTGACGGCGATCGCCGTTGTCGCCGGAGCGGTCAGTTTCAGGCATACCCCGATCGATGCTTTCCCGGATGTTTCCAATACGAAGGTTACCGTCATTACGCAATGGCCCGGCCGCAGTGCGGAGGAGGTGGAGAAGTTCGTGACCATCCCGGTCGAGATCGCGATGAATCCTGTCCCGAATAAGACGGATATCCGTTCCACGACGCTGTTCGGGCTTTCGGTAGTGAACATTGTTTTCGAAGACCGGGTGGATGATTTTACCGCGCGCCAGCAGGTGTATAACCTGCTTAACGATGCCGACCTCCCGGATGGTGTGACCCCGGAAGTACAACCGATCTATGGTCCTACGGGGGAGATTTACCGTTATACGTTGCGTAGCGATAAGCGCGATGTGCGGGAGTTGAAGACCGTTCAGGACTGGGTGATCGACCGTAACTTGCGTTCGGTACCCGGTGTGGCCGATATCGTCAGTTTCGGCGGTGAGGTAAAAACGTTCGAAGTGAGCGTAAACCCGCATCAGTTGGCCAGTTATGGCATCACGTCGCTCGAGTTGTTCGATGCCATTTCGAAGAGTAATATCAACGTGGGCGGCGATGTAATCACGAAAAACGCGCAGGCGTACGTCGTGCGCGGTATCGGTCTGATTAACGATACCGGAGAGATCGGTAATATCGTGGTGAAAAATATCGACGGGACTCCGATTTTGGTGAAGAACCTTGCGGATGTGCACGAGTCGCATTTGCCGCGTTTGGGACAGGTGGGGCGCGGGTTGGAGGACGATGTGGTGGAAGGCATCGTCGTGATGCGCAAAGGGGAGAATCCCGGAGAAGTGATTACAGCGCTGAAGGACAAGATCGCGTACCTGAACGAACAAATACTTCCGGCGGACGTTGAGATCGTACCGTTTTACGACCGTGAAGACCTGGTCGATCTGGCCGTGCATACGGTGACCCGCAACTTGCTGGAAGGTATTTTTTTCGTTACCTGTATCGTGTTGCTGTTCATGGCCGACTGGCGGACGACGCTGATCGTTTCGATCATCATTCCGCTCGCACTATTGTTTGCTTTCATCTGCCTGCGGTTGATGGGAATGTCGGCCAACCTGTTTTCGATGGGCGCGATCGATTTCGGTATCATCATCGACGGAGCAGTAGTGATGGTCGAGGGCCTGTTTGTCGCATTGGATCAGAAGGCCCGACAGGTCGGGATGCCGGCCTTCAATAAAATGAGTAAACTGGGGTTGATCCGCCAGACGGCGAAGGATAGGGCCAAGGCGGTCTTTTTTTCCAAACTGATTATTATTACAGCTTTGTTGCCGATCTTCGCCTTCCAGAAGGTCGAAGGTAAAATGTTCTCTCCGCTGGCCTATACACTCGGATTCGCACTGCTCGGCGCGTTGGCTTTTACGCTGACACTCCTGCCGGTTCTGTCGAGCATGTTGCTCAATAAAAATGTACGGGAGAAGAAAAATCGTTTTTTAGATTTCATCGCTCGTCATGTGATGTCTCTTTTTCGCAAGTGCCATGCGCATGCGAAAACGACGCTCGCCTTCGCCGCAATTGTTATTCTGGTGGGTTTGGGGGCATTTCCCAGGTTGGGGACAGAATTCCTTCCGCAACTTAACGAGGGGGCGATTTATATCCGGGCGACTTTGCCATCGAGCATTTCGCTCGAAGAGTCGGTGCGGCTTGCTTCCCAAATCCGGCGCAAATTACTGGCCTATCCCGAAGTGTGCCAGGTAATGTCGCAATCGGGTCGTCCCAACGATGGAACCGATGCAACGGGTTTTTTCAACAACGAGTTCCATGTGGACATCTATCCGGAAAAACAGTGGAAGAGCAAGCTGACCAAAGCTCGGCTGATCGAAAAGATGCAACAGGATCTCTCTATCTATCCGGGGGTGGATTTCAATTTTTCCCAACCGATCACCGACAATGTGGAAGAGGCTGCTTCGGGAGTCAAGGGGTCGATTGCCGTGAAAGTCTTCGGGCATGACCTCTATCAGTCGGAAAAGACGGCGGATGATATTTACGACGTACTGAAAACCATAGACGGAATCGAGGACCTCGGTGTGATCCGCAACATCGGACAACCGGAATTGCGGATTGAGTTGGACGAAGGGAAGCTCGCCCGTTACGGGGTGGAGAAGGAGCATGTACAGTCGATCATCGCAATGGCTATCGGCGGCAAGGCTGCCTCGCAATTGTACGAGGATGAACGAAAATTTGACATCGTAGTCCGATACGACGAAGAGTTCCGCCGGGGCGAACAGGAGATCGGCAAAATACTCGTACCGTCTGCGTCCGGGACGATGGTCCCGATCAAAGAGCTGGCCGAAATCCGTACGATCACGGGCCCGTTACTTATTTTTCGGGATAATCATGCCCGTTTCTGTGCCGTGAAGCTTTCCGTGCGGGGGCGTGACATGGGCAGCGCTATCGCCGAAGCGCAGCGTAAGGTAAAGGAGCAGGTGGTCATTCCGGCAGGCTATACGCTCAAATGGACGGGCGATTTCGAGAACCAGCAGCGTGCGTCCAAACGGCTCGGGCAGGTAGTTCCGGTCAGCATCGCCATTATCTTTATCATCCTGTTTATGCTGTTCGGTAATGCGCGGGATGCAGGATTGGTACTGTTCAACGTGCCGTTCGCGGCGGTAGGCGGTATAGCGGCGCTGTTGATGACTGGATTCAATTTCTCGATTTCGGCGGGTATCGGCTTCATTGCGCTGTTCGGAATCTGTATCCAAAACGGTGTGATCATGTTGATGGATTTCAAGCAGAATATCCGCCAAGAATTGCCGTTGCAGGAGGCGATAGCAACGGGCGTCCGTTCCCGGATGCGAGACGTGATTATGACCGCTTCGATGGCTGCCATCGGTTTGGTTCCGGCAGCCCTTTCGCACGGTATAGGTTCCGAATCGCAGCGTCCGCTGGCTATCGTCATTATCGGCGGCCTGGTAGCCGCTACCTTCTTCACGCTGTTCGTCTTTCCTTTGATCGCGGAGGCCGTTTACAGCCGGGTATTCTACACGAAAGAGGGAAAACTTCGCGGGCGGAAAGTGTAAAATAGTATCTTTGTCTCAAACGGGGTTATATGGCCAAAATACTGCTGGTGGAGGATGAAGCCAATATCCGCTCTTTTATCGGGCGCGGACTGACCGAATTCGGACATGCGGTCACTACGGCCGGGGACGGTGCGTCGGCTTGGGAACGGATTGCGCAGGAGCGTTTCGATCTGCTGGTCATGGATATTATGATGCCGAAGATAAGCGGCCTGGACTTGTGCCGGCGTTTCCGGCAATATTACGGTTATGCCGTGCCTGTCCTGATGTTGACCGCGTTGGGTACCACTGAAGATATCGTCAGGGGTCTGGAGGCTGGAGCGGACGATTATCTGGTCAAGCCGTTCAGTTTTGCGGAATTGAATGCGCGGATCAAGGCTCTGTTGCGACGACCGGGCACAGAGACAGCTGTTGTTGCGCCATTGCTTGCCTGCGGCGACCTGGAACTCAATTATGCCAGCCGCCGCGCCCGCCGGGGAACAGAAGACGTCGATCTGACCGAAAAAGAGTTCCGTCTGTTGGAGTTTTTGATGCAGAACCAGGGGGCAGCCCTTTCACGGCAGGTGCTCCTGAAGAATGTCTGGGAACGGGATTTTGAAACCAATACGAATGTCGTGGATGTTTACGTGAATTACCTGCGGGGCAAAGTCGATCGGGATCCGGCCCGGAGATTGATTCACACGGTGGTCGGAATCGGTTATATGATGCAGGCGAAATGAAAATAGGCCGCAGGATAGCGTTTTATTACATGTGGGTCACGCTGGGGATTACCGGAGCGCTCGTTGTGGTGTTTTATTTTTATACTTCGCGGTATATCGACAATGTCTATTATTCTTACCTCGCTGAAAAGGCGTTGGTGACAGCCGGCAAACATTGGGAGCGGGATGAGGTGAACGCTCAGGATTACGCTCTGATCCAAAAACGCTATAATGAATTGTTGCCTACTACCCGGGAGGTCATCTTCAATGCCGATTCGACAGGCTTTCACAGCGATTCGCTCAGACATTATCTTACCGAGGCCCAAGTCGGTCGGTTGAAAATGCGGGAACCCGTCCGGTTCCGGCACGGGCAGCAACTGGGTGTCGCGCTTTTCTATCCGGATAACGAGGGGAATTTCATCCTGCTTATTTTTGCCGAGAACGATTACGGACAACAGGTCCGGCAGCAGGTATCTTGGCTCATGTTATTGCTGTTGCTGGTGGCGGTGGTCGTAACTTATATCGCCGGCAAGGTCTATTCCGACCGGATATTGGCCCCTTTGCAAAAGATATTGAAAAAACTGAAACGGATTACGGGAAACGATCTGCGAGTAAGGTTCCGGCCGACCGGCAACGGTGACGAACTGGATGACCTGACCCGTTCGCTTAACGGGATGCTCGATCGGGTCGATGCGGCGCTCAGTGCTGAAAAGTCGTTTGTTTCGAATGCTTCGCATGAGCTGAATAATCCGGTTACGGCGATCCAGGGCGAATGTGAAATCATGTTGATGAGATCCCGCACGCCCGAAGAATATGTTGCGGCGCTGGAACGGATTTCCACCGAGAGCAGGCGGCTTGGAGACCTGACCAAGGCGTTATTGATGCTTTCCCGGCAAAACCGGCAACTCCGGCAAAATACGATGGAGGCCGTTTCTTTAACCGAATGGCTCGTCCGGCAGTGTGGGGAAAATCCCCGTCTGATCTTGACGGTCGATCCGGGTGGGGATATGTTTCCGGTTGTGGCTGACCCCTATCTGCTGGGGGTGGCGCTGGGGAATATTATCGAAAATGCCTGTAAATATTCGCAGGGCAATGTGGCGATTAACCTGGGGCGGGAGAACGGGCAAACTGTTGTCGAGGTACTGGATTCCGGAATCGGCATTCCGAAGGACGAGATCGGCCAGGTATTCCAATCTTTCTACCGTGCCCGCAATTCCCGGGAGTACCGGGGACACGGCATTGGACTGAACCTTTCTGCCAACATTCTCTCTTCTTACGGGGCTGTTATGGAGATCGTTTCCGAAGAGGGCGAATATACCCGGGTGCGTGTCCGTTTCGTCCGGGAATAATCGCCGGGTTTATTTATCGGTGTTGGCTAAATGAAAAACCGGAGCTTCGCAAGCAAAGCTCCGGTTTTTGTCGGTGTCGTGAAAGTCAGAACCGGTAGCCGAAACCGATCGTGAAATACAGGTTATACATGTCGAAGCTGACGCTGTGGAAATCTTTTTTGAAGATGGAGTTCGCGGCACAGGTCAGGTCGGCATAAACCGACAGGTGGCGGTATGCCTGCCACTCGGCGCCGAACTGGCCTCCCCAGTTGAAATGGCGCAGTCCGTATCCGAAGTCGTACGTCGCCGATTCGACGCCGACTTTGGTGCCGGTCGGGTCTCCGTCGCGGATGTAGCCGTCGAAAGCCGACCCGGTAAAGCTGCCGTCGATGCGGTAGGCGATGTAGGGGCCGAGTTTGATCTCCCAGCGGGGGGAGAGCTCGCGTACAACGAGGATCGGCAGCGTGATGTATTCGTTCTGGACACGGGTTTTGATCCGGCCGGTGAAACGCCCGCTCATCTCCCCGGTCTTGTCCCCGTTTTCGATCAGGAGGGTCATTTGGTAGTTCTTAACCTTGGCTCCGGCATTCATGCCTTTGGTTTCGAAGCGCAGGCCGGTAGTGAGCGCCCATTTCGGCGTGAACCAGCGCAGAACGCTTCCCTCGACCGTAAAGGCCATCGTGGGCGAGTAGGACTCGATTTTTCGAATTTCGGCCGGCAGCGGAATCGGCAGCGTTCCGCCGATGTTGAAACCCGCTTTGATGCGGTATTCGAATTTTTTGCCGGATTCGGACTGTGCGGCGGCGCTGAGGGTCAGCGTCAGCATAATAACGGCGCAACCTATTTTTCGGAAATTCATCTTATACTGTTTTTCAAGGTTCATTATTCACAGATTACTTGTACGGCATCGATATAGAGCGTGCTGCCCACTGCGCCTTCGAAATAAGCTCCGCGTTCGCTCGCGGCGAAAACGACGGCCAGGTTGTACCGGAAGTTCTTTTGTTTCTCCGGATCGTAAGGTTTTTCGTATACGAACGTGACGTCGAACAGTTCGTATCCGGTTCCTTCCGTCTCTTTGATTCCGGTGAACATGGCCCGTGCGACGATGTTGGGCGAAGTGGTGATGTTGCTGCCGTCGAGATACTGTACATTATCGTCCGTTTCGTAGAGGATCGCATAGATTTGTCCGATATCGCGCCGTACCGGGATGATCTCTTTGCCGTCTTTGCCCGTCACATTGCCGCCCGAAATATAGCGGTAGTGCCCCAGGAAACGCACCGGTTTCTGGCCCAAAGGCAATCCGAAGTGGGTAGCCCCCAGCGGATCGGCCATGGCGCTGCTACCGTCGAAAGTGCCGATGAACAGGTTGCCTGCTGCGATGGGCATGCCGGCGAGTGCACCCCATTTGCCGGTCGAGCGCGTGACGAGCTGTGCGGCCAGTTTACCCTGGTAAGCGTCGGTCGTGGAGAAGGTCGGGAAATCGTCGGGTTGGGCGGCATTGCCCGCGGCGATTGCGAATCCGGCATTTCCTGATGCCCAGATGTTTATCTCTTCGTTCCCGGGTTCCAAAACTTCGTAGGGCGTTTCGTATTTGTTCGCGGTCCGCCAGTGTTCGAAATCGTATACGGTCGGAATATCCGCTTGGGAGACGGTAACTGTATAGACCTTCGACCATTGTCCGTCCTCTGAGGTGACTGTGTAGGTCTGCGGCGTGGTGAAATCGCGTACCGTTCCCGATTTGGGTTTGATCGTAGCCCCCGGAGTCAGTTCGAATTCCGGTGCGAGGTGGTCGATTTCGGCCGTACCGGGCAGGATCAACAGCAGCACCGTATTGTTGGTGATGAGGGGGTCTGACTTCAAAATTCCGGGTGGCAAAATACATTTGACGATGTCTGCCTCTGTATTCAGAGGTTCGTTTTTGATGCAGCCACTCAAACCGAAGCAAAGCATGGTTCCGAGCAGGATGGTTAACGTTCGCATAATCTGCAGTTTAGGTGGAAATATGAAAGTACTTACTTCGCAAAGGTAACTTTTCTTTGCTGAAATCGTTATATAAGGGATAAAAATTTTATTACATTCTTTCGATTTGGTTTGCTTTTGCAAATTATTGGTCGAGAGATGTTTGTTGTTATATCGTATGCACTGATACAACCGACACTTAATATTAATTTCAAAAATTGAACATGAAAAAGGTTTTCTTTTCGGCGGCTATGTCGCTCCTGCTTCTGGCCGGATTCTCTTCCTGTAAGAATGATGATCCGGAACCCCCAAAACCACCCGTAGTGGAAGATGTTCTGGGCAGTTATTCTGCCGAGAACCTGGCGCTGACCGTTACCGGCGGGACTCCCGGTGCCAATCCGGAGGTCGTGTTGCTGCAAAGCGATGGCAAAACCAAGGTACGCCTGACAAATGTGGTGCCGAATAACGAGGACTTTACGATTAACGATGTAACGTACAGTGCCGTGGAGACCAAAGCCTATGTCAGCCAGATATCGGGTACTGAGACCAGCGATCTGGCCGGATACACGGTGGAATTCGCTGGTACGGTCGATGCCGAAGGCAAATTGACCGCTACGGTAAAACTGACCGAGATCCCAGCCGCACCGATCGAGGATGTCGCTTCATTGCAGAGCACTTATAAAGGTCAGCTGGTAGTCAATGTGAACGGCAATGCTTTTCCGGGCATGGAACAGCGTGTTTATTTGGATAAGGGTTCGAAATACACCTCGAATAAGTCCCTGGCCACACTGATGATCAAAAATTTGTCGATTCTGGACATGGAGATCAGTCTGATCCAGTTGAATAACCTGGTTGTTAGCCAACGAGGCTCTGTGGCCCTGATCGACAGTGTGGGCTATGCTTATAATCTACCTGCCCCTCTTTCAATGAAAGCTTTGATCGACGTTACAGGCACTATCGTCGATAAAACGATAACCTTGAGCCTGAAGATCGCCCTTGTGGATGATGCGTCGATGCAGATCGGCGTTGGATTCAGCGGTACGGCTGTGACTGAAAATACGACGGCCAAACTCGAAAGCCTGTTAGTGGAGAGTCCTGCTATCGTGAAGAATTTCGATCCTGCGAAACCCATTTCGACCAATACCTTTACTGTTTTGAGCAATGCGAAGGCGGAAGACCTGCAGATTGCACCGAAGGCTACGTTGGGCGAAGGCTGTACCTTTGCTTCGATTGAAACGAATATCGGCGGCCAAACTGCTGAAATCAAGGAGGGCGATAAAATCGACTTCTCGAAATTCGGCGAGGACGATTATGTCGCTTATAACGTGGTGGCCCAAGACCCCAATTACACCAAAAGGTATATATTGAAGGTGGCAGTCCTGCCGGTTGCTCAGGATCACTATACCTTTACCGAATGGAGCGATGACAGTCCGGTTGGCTGGGCGAACTCTAACGGTGCAGCTTCTTTGATTCCGCTGATGGGTGCTTATCTGTGGCCTAAGGATGCCGACGGAAAGGATAAAGCAATGCCGATAACCCGTGGAACGGCCGATCCTTCGGTGGTGGTGGTCGCTTCACGTATGACTACCGGAAAGAACCTCGGAGCGTTGGGTTTCATTCCTGCGGTGACGGCTGGTACGCTCTTCCTTGGCGAATTTTCAATCAATTTGAGCAATACGCTGAAAAGCACGAAATTCGGTATCCCGTTCGTTAAAGAGGCTTTCCCGAAATCGCTGGAAGTAGAGTGGAGTTATCAGGCCGGTGCAAAGTATTATGCGACTAACGGAGCCAAGGACGCCAATGGCAAATTCCAACCGGTAGAGAATGACGATGACAATAAAACGCTGATGGTTTTGAAACCGGATGCTCCGGCCGATGAAGGATCTGTCGCTGCTGTCATTTATGAGGTTTCGGATTATACGAACGACTATCTCGATGGTACCAATTTGCAAACGGCGACAAATATTGCAGCTGTCGCTTATCTCAAAAAAACGACGAACACGACGATGACGACGGAGTCCGTCAATTTCCAAACGGCTAAGCCGTTCGACGCTTCGAAAAAGTATAAACTGGCTATTGTATTCTCTTCCAGTGCTAAAGGCGATAATTTCGAGGGCGGAGAGGATTCGGAGCTTTCCGTGAAATCTGTAAAATTGAATTACTAGTGTGCATTTGCTAGGCCGCGATTGGGGAATAGCATTTGAATAATAATTGGAGGGATCGCCCATAGGGCGGTCCCTTTTTATATCTTTGCCACACAAGCGGCGAGTTCTTTTGCCAAGTAAAGAAAAAGAAATGGGGGAACAGTGTAATGATTGGTAAATTCAGAGCGATCCGCCGCAAAGACCGGGTGTGGGATGAGGCGGCAGCGAGGGAGTTGTTGGATCGGGGCGAATACGGTTTTCTGGCGATGTGCGGCGTCGGCGGGTACGGATACGGCTTGCCGATGAGTTATGTTGCGGACGGGGATAGGATCTATTTCCATTGTGCGCCCGAAGGGGAAAAGCTCGACGCGATCCGAGAAAATGACCGCGTGAGTTTTTGCGTCGTGGACCGGACACGGGTGATTCCGCGCCAGTTCAGTACTGCTTATGAAAGCGTGCATTTGTTCGGCCGGATTGTCGTCGTGGGTGCCGATGAGGAACGGCTCCACGCCCTGCGCCTGCTGATACGCAAGTACAGTCCCGAATATGCTGAAATAGGGGAGAAGTATATCGCTGCGTCGTTTCGACGGACGGTGGTGTTGCGGCTCGACATCGAACACCTTGCCGGTAAATGCAAACGTATCCCGCCAGACGCGGCGGGTATGCGTCCTTTGGAATAGGAAAAGTCGCCGAGCCGAAATCGGCCCGAAATATTTAGTGCAGAAAAGGGAAAGGCATCGACCGGTAAAAGTCGATGCCTTTGATCTTTCGCATCGTCCGGATCGTCCGGATCGTCATACGATGAAGGATAGGGTCCTAAAACCGGGGGGGGAGGTATTATATCCTCGTTTCCAGACGGCTGATTTTCCCAGCTTTCCTTATTCCGATTTTAATCCGATCTGCTCGCGGAGATAGCCGGCGATGCCGTGCTCCATCGAATGGCGGTGGTAATCGGCGATGTGCCCCGACCAGTCGTTGGTCGTCTGGTCGCCCGAACGGGTTCGGTTGTATTCGGTGATACGCTCGTCGTATTCGGCCAGCAGCGGCTTCAGCTCTTCGTCGGCCGAATAGTGGTTCGTGTGGATGACAGCCGGTTGGGGCAGCTTCGGTTTCAGGTCGGGCATTTCACGCGGATAGCCGATAGCCAGGCCGCAGACGATCGAAACCCCTTCGGGCAGCAGCAGCAGGTCGGAGATTCGCCGCGGATCCGCCGTGCGGGTGTAACCGATGCAGCAGCAACCGAGTCCGAGCGATTCGGCCACCGTCACGGCGCTCATCATGGCCAGGGACGCGTCGATCACGCCCACCGTATAGCCGTCAATGGTGCTTTCGAAGGGAGGCGTTTGTTCGCCATGCAGTCCGGCTGCCACGCGCAGTTTGTGGTAATCGATGCAGAAAACCAGAAAGTGCGAACAGGTCTTGATCTGTTTCTGGTTCGTGATTTCGTACAACTGCTCTTTGAGTTGCTGGTCGTCTACGGCGATCACCGAGAATTGCTGGCCGTTGTAACTGGTCGGGGTATTGCGGATCGCATCGTAGATTTGTTGCATCTTTTCGGGTTCCACTTTCATGCGCTCGTAGCGGCGGATCGTCCGGCGCTCGAGCAGCGATTGCTGTACGCTTTTCATATCGTTTGGTTTTGCCGTGCTATATTTTGGTTTATCGTGTTGCGTTTGAGTCTTCGTTATGGATAACGTAAAAACGGACGCAGAACGTATCTCCTGCAAAAACAAGGCCGTCACATCGGACGGCCTTGTGTGACGGAAAAGGGCAGCGCTGTTAGCAACCCCGCGCTTTTCTCTCCTTGGCCTCCTGTGCTTCCTGAAGGCTCTGCCATACGAGGGCCGAAGCACCCAGTACCGCAGCGTTTTTACCGTCGATGCCCGAAGGCAGCAGTTTCACCTTGTTGCGGAAAATCGCCAACAGGTTTTGTTCCATGTATTTCTTGGTCGGTTCGAAGATATACTTGCCCGCCTTGGCCAGGCCGCCGAACAGGAAGATCGCCTCGGGGCTGGTGATGGCTACGGCGTCGGCCAGCGCTTCACCGAGCAGTTTGCCGGTGTATTCGTAAGCTTCGATTGCAATCGGGTCGCCGTTGAGGGCTGCCTTGGTAATCATCTCTGCCGTCAGGTCGTCGTAGGTAACCCGGCGGAATTCGCTGTCGTCGGTGTGGTCTGCAAGCAGCTTGAACACCGTACGCTTGATGCCGGTGGCCGATGCGTAGGTTTCGAGACATCCTTTGCGTCCGCAACCGCAGATGCGTCCGGTTTTGTTGACCACTACGTGGCCCAGCTCGCCGGCGAATCCGTCGTGGCCGTAGATCAGCTTGCCGTTTGCGACGAAACCGCTGCCCAATCCGGTACCGAGGGTGACCACCAGAAAATCTTTCATGCCCTTCGCACCGCCGTAGACCATTTCACCTACGGCTGCCGCATTCGCGTCGTTGGTGATGATGACCGGAACGGTGGGGAAAAAGCGCTTCATCTTTTCGACGATATTCAGCACGCCCTTCCAGACGAGGTTCGGTGCGAACTCGATTGTGCCGGTATAGTAGTTGCCGTTCGGGGCGCCGATACCGATACCCACCAGCTCCACTTCGTCGCCGGCCCGTTTGAGCAGGTCCTGGATTCCGATGTAGAGTTCCTCGATATATTGATCGAAATCGGGGTAATTGCGCGTGGGGAACGCCCCTTCGCAGATGATCTCACCCGCTTCGTCCACCAATCCGTAAACGGAGTTCGTCCCCCCGATATCTACGCCGACAGCTACTTTTTTCATGATTGAGTCAATGTGTAGTTTTTAAATTATTTTATTAAACAGATAATCAAAAGTAATAAAAAAATCGGGCCCGGCAATAGAAATAATCCGAAACGGTTTATTTTTTTTAACTTTGCAAACCCCCGTCCGACGGGGATATAACCTGACAAATGTATGTATTCGCTGCACGAACTGATTGCGATGAGCGAGCGGGAACTCGCCCAGTTGCCTTATCCGGCCCGGCCCGCGGGACTGTATGAACCGATCCGTTACGCCCTCGGGGCGGGCGGTAAGCGTATCCGCCCCGCACTCGTGCTGATGGCCTGCAACCTGTTTCAAGAGGCGGTCACGGCAGCCAAACCCGCTGCACTCGCCGTCGAAGTGTTTCACAACTTCACGTTGCTGCACGACGACATCATGGATAATGCCGATACGCGGCGCGGGAAGCCCTCGGTGCACAAGAAATGGAACGATAATACGGCTATCCTTTCGGGCGATGCGATGCTGATTTATACCTACCGGTTGCTGGCCGGTTGTGACGAAAAGTCGCTGCCCCGGTTGTTGACGGTTTTTAACGAAGTGGCTGTCGGCGTGTGCGAGGGGCAGCAGTACGACATGGATTTCGAGAAGAGAACCGATGTGTCGGTGGCGGAATATTTGCGCATGATCGAACTGAAAACGGCGGTGTTGCTGGCCGGCGCGTTGAAGCTCGGCGCCATTTGCGGCGGTGGGAGCGATATGGCGACCGACCTGTTGTATAAATACGGGATCAGTATCGGACTCGCCTTCCAGTTGCAGGACGACCTGCTCGATACGTATGCCGATTCGGATGAGTTCGGCAAACCGGTGGGCGGGGACATCCTCGAAGGTAAGAAGACCTTCCTGCTGACCAATGCGCTTGCACGGGCCGATGAACCGGCACGCCGCAGTCTGCTGGAACTGCTGTCGGACCGCACAATCGTTCCGGCAGAAAAAATAGCACGGGTCAGGGCGATTTACGACCGGCTCGGCATTCGAGAGCTGACCGAAAAGGCCGTGGCGGCCTATTTCGCCGATGCGAATCTGGCGCTCGATGCGCTCGAGGTGGCTCCCGACCGGTTGAAGCCGTTGCGGGAGCTGACTGCCGAATTGCAAGGACGGCGGAAATAGCACGTTTCACCGGTTTGTCCGCTGCCCCGGATGGATAGGGAAAGCGGAGGGAGCCGGGCTTGTTTCGGTATACGGCTTCAGCCGTTCCCGCGGAACAGAGAATGGATGAAAATGAGTTTCAAACGCAAGGATATAGAGATTATGGCGCCGGTCGGCTCGTATGAGTCGCTGCGGGCCGCCATTGATGCCGGGGCCGATTCGGTCTATTTCGGCGTCGGGCAGTTGAATATGCGCTCGCGTTCGGCCGCGAATTTTACATTGGACGATCTCGCGCGTATCGTGTCCATGGCCCGTCGGCATAACGTTAAAACGTATCTGGCTGTCAATACGCTGCTTTACGACGCGGATCTGCCTGCCATGCGGCAAACGATGGATCGGGCCAGGACCGAGGGAGTGTCCGCCGTGATCGTTTCGGATCAGGCAGGTATCCTTTATGCCCGGTCGATCGGCCTTGAAGTGCATATCTCTACGCAGTTGAACCTGTCGAATCTGGAATCGGTCGCTTTTTACGCCCAATTCGCAGATGTGATGGTGCTGGCACGCGAGTTGACCATTCCGCAGGTGCGGGCTATTTACGACGGTATCCGTGAGCGGAATATTTGCGGTCCGGGAGGAGAACCGGTCCGGATCGAGATGTTTGCGCACGGTGCCCTGTGCATGGCTATATCGGGCAAATGTTACCTGAGCCTGCACGACACAGGGTGTTCGGCCAACCGGGGTGCCTGCCGCCAGCTTTGCCGCCGTTCGTACGAGGTGCGCGACCGCGACAGCGGCACCGAGCTGGTGATCGACAATCATTATATCATGTCGCCGAAAGATTTGTGCACAATCGATTTCCTCGATAAGTTTCTTGGAGCGGGCGTGCGCGTACTGAAAATCGAGGGGCGCGCCCGTTCTGCCGAATATGTCAAACGGGTCGTCGAGAGTTATGACGAGGCGTTGTGCATGATCGAGGCGGGAAGCTATACCCCTGAGCGGGCGAGGGCATTGAAAGAGCGCCTGGCGACCGTTTTCAACCGGGGATTCTGGGGAGGGTACTACATGGGAGCCCGGATCGACGAATGGAGTGCGGTATATGGTTCAGCGGCGACCAAACGGAAAGTGTATGTGGGTAAAGTCACCAACTATTTCAAACGTATCGGCGTGGCTGAAATCCAGGTCGAGGCCGCGCCGCTCCGTGTCGGCGACGAGACCTTCCTGGTGGGTGAGACCACCGGGGTGCTGGAATTTCCGACCGGGGAGATTCGTGTCGATGAACAAAATGTGCAGCAAGCGCCGCAGGGTGTTTTTTGTTCGGTTAAAGTACCTGCGCCGATCCACAGGGGCGATAAATTGTATAAGTTCGTGGATGCGGAAGGGAACGGACAAGAGGGATAAAACCACGGGGAAGAGTAACGAATATCGGAAACTGATAGCATAATTACCTACTACTGCTCACTATGTCGAATCAGAAACAGGCCGGTGGAGGGCCGCTCGGCAAGATTAAGATCGGCAATGCGATCTATCCGATCCTGATCGGGCTGGCCGTAGTGGGATGGATGCTCTGGCGGGATTTCAATCCCGAAGTGTTCGCCGATATCCGTTTCTCGTGGGCGACGGTCGGATGGCTCTGTCTCGCGGTGTTTTTCATGTTCGGGCGTGATATCGGCTACATCATCCGCATCCGGGTGTTGAGCGGGGGACAGCTCTCGTGGCTGCAGTCGTTCCGGGTTATCATGCTCTGGGAGTTCACATCGGCCATCACCCCTTCTGCCGTCGGAGGTACCAGCGTGGCGATCATTTACGTGCACAAGGAGGGCATCAGTCTCGGCCGCAGTTCGGCCATCGTTATGCTGACCTCGTTTCTCGACGAGATCTATTTCATCGTCATGTTCCCGTTGCTGATGCTTCTCGTTGGTGTCGACCGGCTGTTCGACATTACGGCACATGCCGGAATCGTCGCGCGCGGGCTGATGACCTTCGCACTGGTCGGCTATTTCCTCAAGCTGGCTTTCGTCTGTGTGCTTTCGTACGGGCTGTTCGTCAATCCGCGCGGATTGAAATGGATGCTGCTCAAAATTTTCAAATTGCGCTGGCTGCACCGTTGGTACCGGGCTGTCGAGCGGGTCGGGACCGATATCGTGCTTTCATCGCATGAAATCAAACGCGCCGGATGGAAATTCTGGTTGAAAGCCTGCTCTTCGACTTTCCTGTCCTGGAGTTCGCGGTATCTGGTAGCCAATGCGCTGATTATGGCCTTCTTCTCGGTCAGCGACCAGTTCCTGCTCTTTGCCCGGCAACTGGTGATGTGGATCATGATGCTGGTGATGCCTACTCCCGGCGGCAGCGGATTCGCCGAATACATCTTTTCGACCTACTGCCGCGACCTGATCGAGGTGCCAGTGGCGATGCAGCTCGGTGCGGCAACGTTGATCGCGGTGCTGTGGCGGTTGGTGACGTACTATCCCTACCTGGTGGCGGGTGCGATCATCTTCCCGCGTTGGATCAAACAGAAATTCGGCAGCAACAAGTTGTAAACGGCCCGGTCCCTACCTGCCTCCGCTACCGAAACGCTCTGTTGAATCGTCTTTTATGTGTTGCAAAGGTGCCTGATGTTGATAAAAAGATAATAAGTCCCGTCTTCGGGACTTTTCTCTTTTCCGGTCGGGGGGTATCTTTACGAACATGAAGATTTCACGCAAAATTTGGCTGCCCGCTACGGTCGGGCTTGTGGTGGTTATCGGCATTGTCGTATGGCTGGTGTGCCGGAACGGAAGCTCTTCGGAAGGAGAGATCGTGGTCGTGGAGGAGCCCGTGGAATTGCTCTATGGCATTGAAAAAGGCAAGTACGATATCACGGAAGGCGAGTTCGCGAGCGGCGAGACCATCGGTGCGCTTCTGGGGCGCTACGGGATAGGTCCCGGTAAGGTCGATTCGATCGCCCGTGTGGCGGAACCGGTATTCAGTATGCGCAACCTGCGTGCGGGGCATCCGTATGTGGTATTCCAGACCCGCGATTCGGTCGGGCCCAAAAAACTGGCCTATTTCGTTTACGAGGCTACGACGACCGATTACCTGGTAATTGACCTGACGGACAGCATTCGTGTACACAAAGCTGCCAAGGATGTGACCGTCCAGCGGCAGAAACGCAGTGCCTCGATTACCAGTTCGCTGTGGAAAAGCATGACGGACAATGATATGAGTCCTGCATTGGCGATGGAATTGTCGGAGATTTATGCCTGGACCATCGACTTTTTCGCGCTACAGCCCGAGGATAATTTTACGGTAATTTACGACCAAAAATATGTCGACAGCACGAATGTCGGCCTTGGGGCGATTTGGGGCGCGCGTTTCGAGCATGGAGGCAAAACCTATTATGCGATTCCGTTCTTGCAGGATGGAAAATTGGGTTATTGGGACGAAAACGGTAACAGCCTGCGCAAAGCTCTGCTCAAAGCCCCGCTGAAATTCTCGCGCATCAGCTCGCGTTTTTCGAATTCGCGTCTGCATCCGGTGCTGCGCATCCGGCGCCCGCACCACGGGGTCGATTATGCCGCTCCGTCGGGGACTCCGGTGCACGCGATCGGCGATGGCGTCGTGATTTACAAGGGTTGGAGCGGTGGTGGCGGTAATACGCTGAAAATTAAACATAATGTCGGGTCGTTGACTTCGGGCTACCTGCACCTGAAAGCTTATGCGAAGGGTATCTCGAAAGGCACGCGTGTGAAACAGGGGGACCTGATCGGCTATGTCGGCGCGACCGGTCTGGCAACCGGCCCGCACCTCGATTTCCGTATTTGGCGGGGTTCGACGCCGATCGACCCGCTGAAAGTGCCGTCGGAACCGGCCGAACCGATCCGCCAGGGTAACCGTACGGCATTCAATGTGGTCAAGGAACGGATTATGGCCGAACTCAGCGGCGATGTGGCCGACAGCCTTAAAGTAACCTCCCTCGAACTGGATTCTTTATGCAAAGCGATACCGAATACCGCGGCTCCGGTGGCACCGGCACCGGACAAGGACACTCCTGCGAAACCGGCTGCTCCTGCGGCGAAAAAATAAATCTTGACGATCCCTGTGGAATTGCCGGCACTGTCGGCCTTTCCGACGCATCCTCTCCTGTCGCGCCTGCCGGTTCTTCCGGGGAGGACGGCCTCGCTTATCTTATCGGTTCTGGCCGTTCTGTTGGTTGTGCCGGTTCCGTGCGGGGCGGAACGGGTAACGATTTCCATGCGACCGTTCCCGTGGATGAACGGATTGTCCGGTTCATCGGGCGGCATCATGTGCTGACGCTGGCGACGACGGTGGATGATGTGCCGCACTGTTCATCGCTGTTTTACGCATATTTGCCCGAACAGAACCTTTTTGCCGTGACTTCGGCCGGGAATACGTGGCATGTGGCCCAGTTGCAGCGCAATGCACGGGTGGCTGCGGCGGTGGTTTTGGAGACGAAGCTCGTCGGCAAAGTGCAGGGATTGCAAGTGAGGGGCCGGATGTACCGTCCCTGCGGCAAGGAACTTGCGGCAGTTAAAAAAGCCTATATGTTGCGTTTCCCGTATGCAGCGGCAATGGATTTGGAGATGTGGGCGATCGCACCCGATTACCTGAAATTGACCGATAACCGTCTCGGCTTCGGTAAAAAAATGATTTGGGAAGCCGATTGCAACGAGAAAATCGGGTAACGCGAGAGATCGACAGGAATGAAGAAATGAGTAGAGGAACGGAATCGAATACAACGGGACAGCGTACATTAACCGGTAAACGGATCGTCGTGACCGGAGGTACGGGTCTGGTCGGGAGCCACCTGGTTGCCGAATTGCTGCGGCAGGATTGCCGGGTGCGGCTTTTGGTGCGCGAGGGGAGCCGTTTCGACCGGCTCGATGCGACGTTGCAGCGCATGGGCACAGCGGTTGAAGCCGGCCGGCTGGAGCGTTATGAGGCCGCTTTGAATAATCCGCTGGAACTGGCCGACGCTTTGCGGGGGGCCGATGTGGTTTTTCATTGTGCGGCCCGCGTGTCGTTCGATCCTCAGGAGGAGGGCGACATTGTGGCGGCCAATACTGAAATTGCGACACAGGTAGCCGATGCCTGCTTGGAATGCGGCGTGGGGTTGCTCGTATATGTCAGCTCTATCGCTGCATTGGGAGGACCGGCTCCGGGAACTGAACTGGTGACGGAAGCCTGCGAATTGACGACTCTCGAAGGCCGTTCTCCTTACAGCATCAGTAAATTCTATGCCGAAAGCGCCGTGCGCCGCATTGCTTTACGAGGTTTGCGGACAGTAATCGTCAATCCTGCGATCATTCTCGGCGAAACGGATTGGAACAGCGGCAGCGGACTGTTGGTTAAAGCGCTGACTTCGTGGGGCGTAGTAGGATATCCTCCCGGAGTCAAAGGATATGTCGACGTACGGGATGTGGCTCGGGCGATGGTGTTGTTGGCCACTTCCGATGAGGCGGTCGGCCGGCGCTTTATCCTTTCGGGCGGAAACCTCTCTTTTAAGGAGATACTGACGACTGTGGCGGCGGTTGCCGGGCGGCGCCCCCCCTTTATTCCCGTAAGTCGCGGCGTGCTGACGTTTGCGGCCCGGTGCGGCGAACAGCTCAATAGATTGGGGCGGTTGGGGCCGAGGTTTACCGATGCGCTGGTGGCCAGTGCGGCGGACAAGACCTATTACGACGGAACACTCGTTTGCCGGGTAACCGGCCTGCAATATACCCCGCTGGATGAGACGCTGCGGCGCGTGGTAATGCAATACCTGACCGATAAAAAAAGAAAAGCATGATACCGACAGCTGTAATTATCGTCGCGGGCGGCAGCGGCGTCCGCATGGGAGCTGCGCTGCCCAAACAATTCCTGCCGTTGAAAGGCCGACCGATCCTGATGCATACGATCGAGCGTTTTGCCGAAGCCCTGCCCGGGTGCCGCATTATTTTGGTATTGCCGCGCAGCCGGACGGCTTATTGGCAGACCTTGTGCGAGGATCACGGCTTTTCTGTGCAGCATTTGGTTTGCGAAGGGGGAGAGACCCGCTTCGATTCCGTGCATAACGGACTGAAACTGGTAGGCGATGCGGATTTGGTCGCCATCCATGACGGTGTACGTCCGTTGGTCAGTGCCGGGCTGATCCGGCGCGCGGTAGCCGATGCCGAAGAGTTCGGTGCCGTGGTGCCGGTGGTGACGCCTACCGATTCGCTCAGGGAAGTGGGCCGGGAAGGAAGCTGCATCGTGGACCGGAGCCGTTACCGGATTGTGCAGACGCCGCAGGTTTTTCATACATCGTTGTTGATGAAGGCGTACCGACAGCCTTACCGCCGTCAGTTTACCGATGACGCGAGTGTGGTCGAATGGGTCGGTGGCCGTGTTTATTTGTGTGAAGGAGAGTATTCCAACATCAAGATTACGACGCCGATAGACCGTATTACGGCGGAAGCCTTGTTGGACTTGGGTTCGGCAGGGGATCGCCGCAAGGTTGTTGAATGATCCTTAGAATTGGTTTGTTCGGATGGCTTGCGGGGCATGGTCCCGTGCTTGGTGCGGGATAGGGTATAGGCAACGGCTTTGGGCAGCTTTTGATCTGCCGGGAATAGGTCAACCGAGAATAAAGATGGCCGGACGTTTTTGAATGTCCGGCTTTTGTTCTTTACGCCATTGTCCGATGGTCCGGGTACGGATCAGTTGATCAGGTTGCAACAGATCGGCCGCTATGGTCAGGCGTGTCTGCGGACGGCAGGCGGTACAGAAATCTTCGTACAGTTTCAGGTTGCGGTACGGTGCTTCGATGAAAATCTGCGATTGGTGTTCGCTTTGCGTCCGGGCCTCGAAATGGCGGATAGCTTTGTTGCGGTCGGGCTGCCGGATCGGCAGGTAGCCGTTGAAAGCGAACGACTGGCCGTTGAGGCCCGAGGCCATCAGGGCCAGCAGGATCGATGAAGGACCTACCAACGGAACCACTTCGATGCCGTGTATGTGCGCCAGTGCGACCGCGTCGGCCCCCGGGTCAGCCACACCCGGTAATCCCGCTTCGGAAAGGACGCCGGCATCGGTTCCCGTTAACAACGGGGCAAACAGAGCTGAAACCTCTGCCGGCGCGGTGTGTTCGTTCAGTTCGGCGAAGCGCAGGGAATCAATGGGCCGGGAGATGCCTGCCTTGCTTAGGAAACGGCGCGCCGAACGGATATCCTCGACGATAAAGTAGTCGATCGAGTCGATTACCGTCCGGTTGCTTGCGGGCAATACGTCCCATACCGGCCGGTCGCCGATGGGGGTGGGAATCAGGTATAATTTGCCTTTGGCCATCTTTCACTCTTTGGTATACACCCGTTTGACGCGGGTCGAAATGCTGGTCATGATTTCGTAAGGGATCGTTTTCAGGACGGCGGCCATGTCGCTGACGGTATTGCCCGGTTCAGCGCCGAAAATCGTTACCGGATCGCCCTCTCGGGCATCTATACCGGTAATGTCCAGCATGCAGGTGTCCATACAGATGTTGCCGATGATCGGCGCGGGTCGTCCGTTCACCAGCATACTCCATGCTCCGCGGCTCAGGTGGCGGTCCAGTCCGTCGGCATAGCCGATGGGTACGGTAGCCGTCCGTGTCGGCCGGTCAATTATGCCCCAGCGACCGTAGCCGACCGTTTCCCCCGGTTGTAATTCTTTGATTTGCACGATGCGGCTGCGCAGTGTGCTGACGGGCAACAGCTGTTCCTGGTGTGCAAAACTGATTCCGTACAGGCCGACTCCCAGCCGTACCATGTCGAACTGTGCTTCGGGAAAGCGTTCGATACCGGCCGTGTTGCAGACATGGCGGATGATGTGTTCGCCGGGGAATGCTTCCAGCAGCCGGTCGCTCATGGCCGTATAGCGTGCGATTTGTTCGCGCGTGAAATCGTTGTGGCGCTCTTCGTCGCTGCCGGCCAGATGCGTGAACACCGAGCGGATGTACAGGGTGCGTTGGTTCCGCAGTGCGGCGACCACACCGTCGATGTCGCTTTCGGTGAAACCGAGGCGGTGCATCCCGGTATCGAGTTTCAGGTGGATCGGGTAACGGGTTTCGCCGTGCCGCCGCACGGCCTGAGAAAAAGCTTCGAGCGATGAAAAACTGTAAATCTCCGGTTCGAGCCCGTAATCGATCATGATTTCGAAACTGTCCGAATCGGCATTCAGCACGACGACCGGCATCGTGATGCCCGCCTCGCGCAGCGTCACCCCTTCGTCGGCGAATGCCACGGCGAGAAAGCTGACCCCCTGGTGCTGGAGCATGCTGGCTACTTCGTAGGTGCCGGTGCCGTAACCCGAGGCTTTGTCCATGATCATGATGCGTACGCCCGGATCGAGCAGAGACCGGAAATAGTTGAGGTTGTGAATCATGTTGTCGAGATTCACCTCCAGTACGGTCGTATGCGTGCGCTGTTCGAGCGCATGGCTGATTTTCTCGAAGCCGAACGCACGGCTGCCTTTGAGCAGGATGCTTTTGTTTACGAACTGCGTGCGGTTATAGCTACGCAAGAATTCATCCGTATTGCGGTAGAACGCTTTGTCGCAGCCGAATGACGCCGCATGCTGGACGATCTCTTCCCCGATTCCGATCAGCGTATCGATTCTTTTGGTGCGCAGCAATGCTGCCACTTGTTCGTAGAGCTTTTCCGCAGGTAATCCGCTTTGCCGGATATCGGACAGGATCAGGATCTTGGGTTGTCCGCCGGCTACCGAAACGAGATAGTCGAGGGAGAGAGCCAGCGAGTTGATATCCGAGTTGTAGCTGTCGTTGACCAGTTTGCAGCCGCAGATGCCCTCCTTGAGTTCCATGCGCATTGCGACGCTTTGCAGGGTGGGCAGCGAAACGAGAACGGGTTGCCGGTCGAACCCCAAAACGTCATACAGTGCGATGGCTTCGGCGGCATTTTCCCGCGAAGCACTGTCGGAAAAAGGCAATGTGCTGAGATCGTAGCTTTGGGGTGTGACACCCGCCAGTTGACGGTCTCCGTATAGTTCGCAGATGCGCTGCGCGACGGTGGGGTCGCTGGCGTTGTAAATGATGGTTTGCGCCTGCCGGAAAAGGATCAGCTTTTCATTGAGTTTCTGCCCAAGGTCAGTGAAGTGCTCCTGGTGCGCATCGCCGAGATTCGTGAAAATTCCCACGTCGGGACGGATCATTCGTTCGAGCCGCTCCATCTCGCCCGGTTCCGAAATGCCGGCTTCGATAATGGCAAGTCGTTCGTCCCCGTCGAGCATCAGCAGCGAGAGCGCTACGCCGATTTGAGAGTTGTAGCTGCGCGGGCTGCGAAACAGTTTCACACCCGGTGGGCAGAGTTGTGCGATCCACTCTTTGGCAACCGTTTTGCCGTTGCTGCCGGTGATGGCAACGACCGTACCCCGGAATCGGTTGCGGTGGTATGTGGCGAGGCGTTGGAGTGCGGCGACGGAATCGGGGCACCGAACGAATCCCGCCTCGGGATAGGCGGCGGTATCGATGTCGGTGTCGGTCAGGAATGCGCGGACGCCGCCAGCGTACAGGCTGCGGATGAAGGCATGTCCGTCGTGGTTGTTGCCCCGTATCGCAACGAACAGCGTTGCGGCAGGATCGTATGGGTTTCGGCTGTCGGTGATGACGCGTTCGATCCGGCAGTCCCGGCCCGTCAGCGTACTTCCGGTTATTGAAGCGATCTCCTCTAAACGGTAGGTCATGATTCTGTTACTCTTGGTCGATACAAAGTAAGCGATTTTTTGGATGCGGAGAAAAGATGCGCCGGGCTTTTTCAGCCGTTTTTACCGCAAAGAGGCAAACGCTTTCATGAAAATCCGGATGCATGGTGACGAACATGTTTTCAAGTGGAGAATGGTTTGACCGCATTCTCACCGCATTTTCGCCACGTTACCGGATGCCGTGAATTACAGTTCGAGCCGAACGACGGTGATGCCTGCGCCGCCCGACTCTTCGTGTTCGTCCTTGGCGCTGGCGACCAAATCGACCGTACGCAGGTATTTGCGGATTTCTTCTTTCAGTGCGCCGGTGCCTTTGCCGTGCAGGATGCGCACTTCGGAGAAGCCGAGCATGATGGCGTCGTCGATAAATTCCTGCGTCGCGTCGAGGGCTTCGGAAGCACGCATGCCCCGTACGTCGATCTGCTGGCTGAAGTGCACGCGGCGCTCGGCGGTGTCGTATGAGGCGGACGACGCCGTCGTGGGCCGCAGGCTTCGCGTAACCTTTTTGTATTCGGAGTTCGAGATGGCTTCGAGCCGTTTCAGGTCGATAGTCGTACGGATCTGGCCGAAGCCGACGATCGCTTTTTTGCCCGTCAGCTCGAGTACTTCACCTACCGCATCCTGTCCCTGGATACGGACTTTCACGCCGGGTTCGATGGTTTTGGGTTTAACGAGATCGGCTTTTTGCTCGGGCGCTTCCTGCGTTGCGGCATTGGCTTTGCGTTCGGCACGTCGCTGTTCGCGGGCGCGGAGCTGTTCGATCTTGCGGTCGATGGCACCGTCGTCGGCCGGAGCCTGCTCCAGCGAATCTTTGTATTGCTCGATTTTACGCCGCACCAGCCGTGTCTGCTCTTTGTCGGCTTGTGATTCGCGGATCACGCGGATCGTGTTTTCGATCTGGCGGTTAGCCTCGGCCGTGATCTGCTGGGCCTGTGCCTTTGCCTCTTTGAGCAGGCGGTTCCGCTCGGCCTTGATCGTCTCTAGCTCAGTCTTGTACTTTTCGGCCAGTTCGTCGACCCGTTTTTCGGTTTGGTGTATCTTGTCGCGTTTCTGTTCCCAGTAGCGGCGGTCGCGTGCGATCTCGCGCAGCTGGCGCTCGATATTGATGTGGTCCGAACCCGCCTTCTCGGAGGCGGAGCGGATGATCTCGTCGGGCAGGCCGATCTTACGTGCGATTTCGACGGCGAACGAGCTGCCCGGCTTGCCGGTTTCGAGCCGGAAAAGCGGCCGGATGTTCTGCACGTCGAAAGTCATTGCACCGTTGAGGATGCCCTGTGCGTTGCTCGCGTAGTATTTGATGTTCGAATAGTGGGTGGTGATCACTCCGAAACATCCCTTCGCGTCCAGTTGTTCGAGGACCGCTTCGGCGATCGCTCCGCCGATGATAGGCTCGGTGCCGGTGCCGAATTCGTCGATCAGGATCAGCGAACGGTTGTCGGCATGGCGCAGGATGTTCTTCATGTTCAGCAGGTGCGAACTGTAGGTGCTCAGGTCGTTGTCGATCGATTGCTCGTCTCCGATGTCGATGAAAATACTGCGGAAGATTCCCATCTCGGAGTTCTCCGAGGCCGAAACCAGCAGGCCGCACTGCATCATGTATTGCAAAAGGCCCACAGTTTTGAGGCACACCGACTTGCCGCCCGCATTCGGCCCCGAGATAACGAGAATGTGCTTTTGCGGGGTGAGTACCAGATCGAGCGGAACGACACTTTTGCCCTCTTTGCGCAGGGTTTGCGCCAACAGGGTGTGTCGTGCGTTTTTCAGCAGGATCGAGCTGCCCTCCTCGACGATCGGCATCGTGCAGTCGTTGTCGAGTGCAAAACGGGCTTTGGCCCGGATCAGGTCCATCGTCGTGAGGTAATCGCCCGATGCCGCGATACCTGGCAGTTCGGGACGCAGCATCTCGGTGAAGCGCACCAGTACGCGCACCACTTCACGGCGCTCTTCGTATTCCAGCTCTTTGAGCTCGTTGTTGATTTCGACGACCTCGACAGGCTCGATATAAACCGTTTTGCCGGTAGCCGATTCGTCGTGGACGAAACCTTTGATTTTTCTTTTATTTGCGGCGCTGACCGGAATCACGGCGCGCCCCTCGCGGATCGAAACCGAGGCATCGGCATCGACCAGTCCGGCGGCCTGTGCCTGCGACATGATCTGTTGCAGGCGGCGCGAAATCTGTCCTTCCCGCTCGCGGATCGAACGGCGCACGGTGTAGAGTTCCGGGGACGCGCTGTCCTTGACCTTGCCGAAGCGGTCGATGATTGAGTCGATGTGGTTGATGATTTCGGGGAATCCCTGTACGTCGCGGCTCAGTTCCCGCAGACGCGGGTATTTGGCTCCGGAGTCGCTGCCGAAGAACCGCACCAGTTCGTAGGCGGCGGTAAGGCCCTTGCGTAGCGTAAGGATTTCGCCGGTCTCCAGGAAGGCTCCCGTGACTTCAGCTTTTTTGAGGAAAAAGGCGGTATCGACGTAATTGTTTTCCGGAAAATCGCTTTCGAGCATCAAAATCGTGCGCATCTCGAAAGTCTCTTCGAGCAGGCGTACGATCTCCTCGCGCGAAGTGCTGAAGTGCAGTCCGGATAGTTTTTCCCGCGCGCCGTCAGTGATACACAGCACTGCAATCTGGTTGCGGATGCGGTCGAAGCCTATTTTGGATTCGAAATTTTCTGGGTAAATCATAGGGTATTTAATCCCGGTTGCGGCCGCCCCCGAAGACCGAAATATTGATGTAGCGTTTCGGATGCGCCTTGATGTCGTAAAGCAGCGCCGAAAGGTTTGCGGACGCATCGACCAGCGAGTCGTACAATGCCTGGTCGTTGACGAATTTGCCTACCGTCCCTTCGCCGTTGTTGACTTTGTCGAGCGTGGTGTTGAGCCGATTGAGCGTTACGGTCATTTCTGCGATGGCGGTCGGGAACTGCGATTTGCTCAGCGAGTCGGTGAACTTGTCGACGTTGGTCAGGATATGGCCGATTTGGCCCTCTTTGCTTTTGAGCGTTTGCGAGAGAGAATTGAGGTTGGCGATGATATTGCGCAACGAACCCTTTTCGCTAACCATCAAATCATTGATGTTGCCTGTAATCGAGGCCATGTTGTTGACCGTCGTATTCAGTCCGGCGCGGTTGTCGGCCAGGATCGCATTGAGGTTGTCGAGCGTAACGGTCAGTCGTGAAATGACGTCGTTCGCTCGCTGTTTGATAAACTCGAACTCGCTGCCTGCCGTTTCGAGGAAACCTTTGTTGATCTCCGAGTAAAGCGTATCGCCCGGCTGGAGCAATTCCGGCGAGGAGCCCGGAACGATTTCGATGGCTTTGCCGCCCATGATGCCGTCGCTGAAAATGAGTGCTTTCGAATCTTTCGGAATGGGGTATTTCGCTTTGATCGCAAAGGCTACGACCACATTCTGCGATTGTTCGGGGTCGTAACTCATGGTGCTGACGGTACCTACCTTGAAGCCTTTGATGACGATCGATGCCGAAGGTTGCAGGCCGTTGACCTGATCGTAGACGGCATAATAGTCGCGTGTCGAGGTGAAGAGGTCTTTGCTTTTGAGGAAATTGACGCCCCAGTAAAGCAGGGCGAGCATGGCTACTCCGAAAAAGCCTATTTTGAATTCACGGCTGAATCTCAGTTTTTTCATCGGTTTTTCATTTGTCGGTTTTCGTGTCCTTTTCGGTCGGGTGTTTCCGGGGCGTGGTATCCGTCCGCTGTAACGGGTCAATTTTGAGTGAATATCACCGTCTGTGTCCGGGTTTATTCCGGTCGGTCAACAGGCCTGTCTGTCCGTATCGGGCTATCCCCGCATTATTCCAAGCGGCGTGCTTCGGCAATCGTAATGCGTTTGTCGCCGAGGAACGGAACGACGAAAGCATCCTTGAACTGGCTGCGCAACTTGCTTTGCAAAGATAACGCTTCTTTGTAAGATGCCACGCACCCCACGTAATATTTGTACACTCCGCCCGTAATCATTTCCGTTACTTCACCGCGGTACGGGCCGAAACGCGATGAATTTTTCGGCACTTTGCGATCCGAAGTCATGATTTGTACGCGGTAGTCCACTTTTGTGCCCGGAGCGGTGTCCTGTGTTGGGTAAACTCCTGGGGAGGAAGTGTTTCCGTTAGTATTCGATGATCCTGGGCCTGGATTCCCCGAAGAGGCGCTCCCGCCAGTGCCGTTTGCCGTTGCATCGCCGTCCGTCCGGTCCATCGCTTCGTCTTCGGCTGTGGAGGCGTTACTTAGCGTCTGCCACGAACTGTGTCCTTCTGATTTGGCCTTGTACTCGCTGAAAGCGTTGAACAAAGAGCGCGCCAGTTTCTCCTGGCCGCTGCGCGTGGTGAGCAATGCCCGGTCGCCGGCGTTGGAGATGAAGCCCAATTCGGTGAGGATACTCGGCATGGCTGCGTTCCACAGCACGAGGAATCCGGCCTGTTTGACGCCGCGGTTGCCCATTGCGGTATTGCGCACGTACTGCCGTTGAACCATATTGGCGAGCGTGAGGCTCTGCCCTTGGTAGGAGTACTGCATCAGGGAAAAAATGATGAACGATTCGGACGATCCGGGCACATATCCCTGATATTTGGCTGAGTAGTCGTCCTCAAAGGTGATGACGTCGTTCTCTTTCATCGCGATGTCGAGGTTGCGTCCCGCCTTGTCCACACCCATGACGAATGTTTCGGTTCCGGCGGCCGCACTGCTGCGTGCCGCGTTGACATGGATCGAGAAGAACAGGTCGGCGCCGGCTTTGTTCGCGATGTTGCCGCGTTCGTACAGCGGGATAAAGACGTCGGTTTTACGCGTGTAGATCACCTCTACATCGGAAAAATTATCTTTGATTAGCTCTCCCAGGCGCAAGGCCACGTTCAGGACGATGTCTTTCTCTTTGAATTGTTTGTAGGAGCATCCTGGGTCCTGCCCGCCGTGCCCGGGGTCGATGACCACCTTGCGGATACCGACGCGGGCCGTCTGGGCCGGGGAAGGGGTGTAACACAGCAGGGCGGCGAGGTAAAGTATCGGAAGCGCCAAAAGGCGGCGTTTTGAAACTTTCATTGCGTCGAACGTTAGGGAACTCTGTTTTTTTAACTATTTTTGCTGCGGAAAAGCGGGACTCCGCATAGAATAGTGCAAAGTTAAATATTTGTAGGGAATTGCACATAAAAAAATCGAAATATATCGTTTCCGCTCTCCTTGTCATGGTGCTGGTTTCGCAGACGGTGTTCAGCCGCACGGGAAGCCTCGCGCAGGCGGAACCGGCTCTTTCCCTACAGTCTCCTTCTGCCGGTCAAAGCGTTGAAAATATATCTGTTAATGCTGCCGGAGCGGCAGCATTGCTGTCTCCGGACTCACTCAAGCTGAAAGACAGTCTGCTGCGGGCCGATTCGTTGCGGCGTGCTGACAGCCTGGTGCGTAGCGATTCCCTGCGCCGGAACGGCCTGTTTCCAGGAGTGGTGCCCGATTCATTGCTCCGTCCTGCGGATACCGTCTACCACAAGCCTTTTCTGGATGATGTGATTTCGGGTAAGAACGAAGACTCGCTGGTCTATCAGGTACAAAAAAAGATCGTATATATTTACGAGAAAGGCGATGTGAAGTATCAAAAGATGAATCTGAAGGCCGACTTCATGCGCATTAACATGGACAACAAGGAGATCTACGCTTACGGGCGTCCTGACACCGTCCAACTCAAAGAGCCGACCGAGGCCGGGGATACGGTGAAGATTACCGCGACGCGTCCCGAATTCCTCGACAACGGCACTTCCTATACGATGGATACCATCACCTACAATCTCGATTCGAAAAAAGCGCGCATCAAAGGGGTCGCGACACAGGAAGGGGAGGGATACCTCAAGGGAATGAAGGTGAAGAAGATGCCCGACAATACGATCAACATCGCCAACGGCCGGTACACCACTTGCGATGCCGAAGACCCGCATTTCTACATGGCGATGACTAAATCGAAGACCATTCCGGGTAAAAAATCCGTTTTCGGGCCTTCCTATCTGGTGATGGAGGATGTCCCGATCTATTTCCTCGGGTTGCCTTTCGGTTTCTTCCCGATGTCGAACGAGCGAAAATCAGGTTTTATCATTCCATCCTATGGAGAGGAAGTCGTCAAAGGATTTTTCCTTCGCGACGGGGGATATTACCTGTCGTTCAAGGATTATGCCGACTTGGCTATTACCGGAGGTATCTATACGATGGGTTCGTGGGAGGCCGATATCGCGTCTCGTTACGCCAAGCGTTACAAATATCGCGGCTCGTTTGACGTTCGTTTTTCGAAAGATATCATCGGTGAAAAAGAGGATGCGGATTACATCAATCAGAACAATTTCAAGGTGACGTGGTCGCACCAGCAGGACCCCAAATTCCGTCCCAACACGACTTTTTCAGCGAGCGTCAATTTCTCCACCAGCGGTTACAGCAAGTACGGTGCGCAGAATATGAACGACTACCTCAGCAGCCAGACCAACTCGAGTATTTCCTATTCGCACAATTGGTCGAAGGTCTCGCTGTCGACCAACCTTCAGCATTCGCAAAACTCGCGGGACTCGACTGTCCAGCTCTCTTTCCCGAATATCGTGCTGAGTGTCTCGCGCATCAACCCGTTCCAGCGCAAGGATGCGGTGGGCAAGCAGCGTTGGTATGAGAAAATATCGTTGCAGTATACCGGTACGTTGGGTAATACCGTGAACGTGAAAGAGAAAGATCTGTTTACGGAGAAGATGTTCAAATCGATGCGAAACGGCATCAACCACCAGATTCCGGTGCAGACCTCGTTCAACCTGTTCAAGTATTTCAATATCAATCCGTCGTTCAATTATCAGGAGCGCTGGTATTTCCAGAAGGTAGACAAAGAGTGGGACCCGGTGGCGAAGCAGGTGATCGACAGCGATACGACATGGGGATTCTACCGCCTGTATAATTACAGCATGTCGGTGAGTGCATCGACGAAGGTATACGGCACCTACCAGTTCAAGAAGGGGGCTGCCATCCAGGCTATCCGCCACATGATCACGCCGTCGGTGAGCTTCAGCTATACCCCCGATTTCGGCAAAAACGGTTATGGGTATTACAAACAGGTGCAGAGCGATACTATGGGGCGCATGATGACCTATTCGCCTTTTGCGAACGGCCTTTACGGCGTGCCGAGTTCCGGACCGAGCATGTCGTTGAACTTCAGCGTCTCGCAGACTTTGGAAATGAAAGTGCGCGATAAGAAGGACACCACAGGGGTGAGGAAGATCAAACTGATCGACAACCTGATGATCTCCTCGTCTTACAACTTTTTGGCAGACTCGCTGAACCTGTCGCCTTTCTCGTTGAGTTTGCGGACCAACCTGTTTAAGAACGTCGGACTGAACGTGACGGCTACGCTCGATCCCTATCAGGTCGATCCCGTAACCGGCCGACGGATCAACAGATTTATGCTCAGACAGGGTAAACTGGGGCGCCTGACCAGTGTGCAAACGTCGTTCGGCTATTCGTTCAATTCACCGTCTTCCGGCAATTCGCAGCCTGCGATCAACGATATCAACAGCGGTACGGGGGCTGTTCCGCCCGAGTATACGGATATGTTCGCCCAACCGGGCTTCAACGAAATCGACCCGAATACGCGGCGGCAGATGATGGCGTCACGCTATTACAACTTCAACATCCCGTGGAATTTCGGGTTCAATTATAATTTTAGCTATACGAATACGGGCATCCGCAGCAGCATTGTGCAGACGCTCGGTTTTAACGGTAGCGTGAACCTTACCCAGAAATGGGGACTTACCTTCAACGGCGGTTACGATTTCGAAGCGAATAAACTCACGCCGGGAACTTTTACCCTGACGCGAGACCTGCATTGCTGGCAGATGAGCTTTTCGTGGGTTCCAATCGGCTTCCGCAAGAGCTGGAGCTTCACCATCGGCGTGAAGGCAGCTACGCTCAAAGACTTGAAGTACGACCGCCGCAACAGCTTCTACGATAACCTTTACGACTCATATTAATCGTTTATGGCTTTTTATCCCCCATACACCGCGGCCCTGGGTTCCGCGGTTTCAGGCATGAATGCTCCTGCCGGAGAACAGGACGGAAGTACCGGTATTTCTTCTGCCTCCCCGACTCGCTCTTCGACGGATATTGCGTCGCCGGACGATTCTATTTCCGGCGGCTCGCTCCCCTGCGATTCGCTCTCCTGCAATCCGTTGCTGCAACGCTGGCCCGGTCCGCACGCTACACCGGCATTCGACCGGATTCGCAACGAACATTATCTGCCGGCTTTCCGTCATGCGCTCCGGGAGGCGCGCGCCGAAGTAGCCGCCATCGCCGGCAATCCCGGGGAACCGACTTTTGCCAATACGGTCGAAGCGCTCGAATTCAGTGGGCGGCGGTTGGATGATATCGGCAATATATTTTTCAATCTGAACGAGGCCTGCACGGACGATGAGATGCAGCGTATCGCACTGGAGGTTTCGCCGTTGCTGACCGCATTCGGCAATGATATAAGCCTTGATCCGGTCTTGTTTGCGCGCGTCCGGGCGGTCTATGACAACCGTGATTCGTTGGAACTGACTGTCGAGCAAACGAGTTTGCTCGAAAAAACGTATAAGGGGTTTACGCGTGGCGGCGCCGCATTGGAGGAGGCCGACAAGGAGACCTTCCGTGCGCTGACCGCCGAACTCTCACAACTGAGTCTGCAATTCACACAAAATGTGCTCGCGGCAACAAACGCCTTTGTCCTGCACCTGACCGATCCCGGGCAGGTGGACGAGCTGCCCGCTTCGGTACGGGACGGGGCGGCGGCCGAAGCGCGTGAGCGCGGTCTCGACGGCTGGGTGATTACCCTGCAGGCGCCGAGTATGGTTCCCTTTATGACCTACTCTTCCGACCGGAAGCTTAAGGAATGGCTTTGGCGGGCATACAACAGCCGCTGCTATGGCGATGCGTACGACAATACGGAGATTGTCACGCGAATCGTGGCTTTGCGGTTACGGTTGGCCAATTTGCTGGGCTATCCGACCTATGCCGATTATGTATTGGAAGAACGGATGGCCCGGACTCCGCAGCGCGTGCGGGAGTTTCTCGATGAACTGCTCGAACGGGCGATCGTCCCGGCACGCGGTGACGTGCGCGAAGTGGTTGACTTTGCCCGCAGCGCGGGGGCAGCTTACGAGCTGATGCCGTGGGACTACGGCTATTGGCAGGAGCGGCTCAAGCGCGCCCGGTATACGCTCGACGAGGAGCAGTTGAAGCCGTATTTCCGGCTTGAGAACGTACAGCACGGTGCATTCCTGCTGGCGGGTAAACTCTATGGGCTGACCTTTCACGAAAATCCGGACATTCCGGTTTATCATCCCGATGTGCGGGCATTCGAAGTGTGCGACGGCGACGGAACATTCCTCGCCGTGCTGTATATGGATTATTTCCCGCGGGCCTCGAAGCGCGGCGGAGCATGGATGACCGAGTTTCGGCCGCAGTATGTCGAACAGGGCTGCGAGATTCGTCCGCTGATCTCGATCGTGTGCAACTTTACGAAACCTACCGACCGGCAACCCTCCCTGCTTACTTTCAATGAGGTGACGACCTTGCTCCACGAGTTCGGTCATGCGTTGCACGGGATGTTGGCCTGCGGCCGTTATCCTGCCCTGACGGGAACGAACGTTTACCGTGATTTCGTCGAACTGCCGTCGCAACTGATGGAAAATTGGGCAACCGAAAAAGAGTTTCTCGATTTGTGGGCCGTGCATTACCGCACGGGGGAGAAGATTCCCGCCGATTTGGTGCAAAAGATCGTCGATGCGAAGAATTTTCAGGCGGCCTATTTGCATATCCGGCAGGTATCGTTCGGGCTCAGCGACATGGCGTGGCATACGGTCACCGCACCGGTCGAAGGTGGTGTCGCCGAATTTGAGCGGCGTGCGATCGGAAAGGCACAACTATTGCCTTATGTCGCAGGACAGTGCATGGCTACCGCTTTCGGTCATATCTTTTCGGGCGGTTATGCGGCGGGTTACTACGGTTACAAATGGGCGGAAGTTCTCGATGCCGACGCTTTCTCGCTTTTCCGGGAGCGGGGTATTTTCAATCCGGACGTGGCGGAAGCATTCAGGACGAATATCCTGGAAAAGGGAGGCGCAGAGCATCCGATGACGCTTTACGTGCGGTTCCGGGGGCGCGAACCTGACAGCCGTGCCCTGTTCGAACGGATGGGTATCCGGGACAAGTAGAATTCAAGGGATGATAAACCTGTAAAATAAACGTTATGAAACTCCAAGAAATGCTGCGCGGCGGCCGAACGGTCCCCGGCGGTCCAAAATATGTGGTTTCCTCGGTACGCCCGGAAATTTCAGCCGTTCCGGCATTCCGGCGTTCGGGCGGCCTTGCGGCAGTTTGCATGGTACTATTGGCCTTGTCTGTATTGGCAGCTTGTACAGCGAAAACCCCGAATCGGGAGGAGGTGCTTCCGATGGATTTCCTTTCGGGTGAATTTACTTATATGGCCGATGCGGCTATGTTCCGTGATTGTGCGACGGGACTGCGGTTTCCGGTGGCGCAAACGGGCGATTACCTGCGTACCGAACGCGAATATACGGCCCGGAGCCAGGGGGTCGGTGATCCCGTGCATGTACGGTTGCGGGGGCATATCGACCTGATGCCTTCGGCGGAGGAGAGCCAGGGGCTTGTTCCGACATTGGTGATCGACTCTCTGCTGGGGTTCGATGATAATCAGGCTTGCAATCCCGGCGTGATGATGGTCGGTATCTATGTGTCGGAGGACGGATCGGGCCGCAGTGTCCTGCACCTGCGCAGCGATTACACCTGTTCGTTTCAAAATTATGGCGCCGACGGCAGTGCGGAACACCGTGAAGGCCGCTGGGGGCTCGTTGCCGAAGAAGAGTTGGTTCTGTTGTTGCCGCCGTCCACGCTGACCGAACAGATGCCGGTACTGGACCCCGATGCCGGATCCGGTCAGGGTATGGGGCCCGGCGGGGCGAACGGAACCGCATCTGGAACGGCTGCCGGGGCTATGTCCGGCGATGCGGTCGTACAGTCCTCTTCGGTGCAATCCGGCCCTGACGAACAATGGCTGTTCGAGGTGGTTTCGGAACAGGGCGTACTGGTGCGTAACAATGGTGCCGATAAGTCTCAGGTATTTCGTAAGGAGTATCTGTAAAGCTATTTATCGGGGTTGACAGCTGTTTGCGATGCGTGTGCATCGGATGTCCAGTCTGCCAGAGGCCAAAGGCAAGCAAAGGTGCAGGTTATACGGGGGCATGTTTTGACGGAGCTTGGCGGGGCGCCGACCGATCCGTTGCACGGAATTACCTATTCAGTGCAATGTGTCCTGATGTATTGCGGTATAGAGAAAAGCGACTCGTATAAGTGGATTCGTTGTATCGACTCTCCGCTGATTGATTTTTTTAGAGTTATCGGTTTTCACACCGGCCGATGGTCGGGGCGGGATGTTGTGCCGGAATGTTTTAGTGTGCCGGAATGTTTTTAGAGAGACGAGTAGCGTGAAAACGGAATTTTTGGTACGGAGCAATTTTTTGAACCGTAGCGGGCGACATATTCGGAAAAGAAATTGTTGATTCCGGGAAAGGTATAGCGATTTTTAGGTTATGCTTGAATGCAAAAACAAACAGGAGGCATTTAACAAGTGCCTCCTGTTTGCATAGTATCGGTTTTTCCGGGTGGGACTGCGGAAGACGCCGGGAGGGAGTGTATCCCTGCTGCTGTGTCTGCTGTCCGCCGCAGCCGTTCGGATATCAGCCTTCCAGCGAATAGCCGTCGCGGTAGGTGTAATGCAGCAGTGCGGTTGCGTCCGGGTCGTCCATGAATTTCTCGACGATGGGGTTCCATTTGACGGGGCGCCCCAGTTTGTATGCGATGTTACCGAGGTTGCAGACCGTGCATGAGCTGTGTCCGATTTCGACCGGCACCGTCGGGTCGATGCGCGAGCGCACAGATTCGATAAAGTTGATCTGGTGCGGGATCCGCGTCTCGTAAGGCAGATCGTCGTTTTTTGTTCGGGTATCGGGAAGAAACACCGGATCGGAGGCGAGCACTTCGCCGCGACATACCTGTATCCAACCGTTGTCGCCATAGAATTTAACACCTTGCTTCGTCCCGTCGAACGGCTCTTCGGTCATCACTACGCCGTTGTCGTAAAGGTAAGTGAGGTGGTCGTAGTAGCTGTGTCCGGGAGGAATGATCTCCACAGGGCCGTTACGATCCTTACCCAGCGCCCATTGTGCCACGTCGAACATGTGCGCTCCCCAGTCGGTCATCAGGCCGCCGCCCGTTCCTTCATACCAACGCCATGCTCCCCAGAGTTGTTCGTTTTGTTCGGGATCGAGCGTAATAGGCGGGTTCAGCTCGTGGTTGTAATTGACTTTTCCCGGCAACGGTCCCTGCCACAGATCCCAGTTCAGTCCGGCGGGAATAGCTTCGACGGCGAGCGTATTGGGTTTAGGGGGGCCCCCCACGCGCACTTTCACACGCGAAATTTTACCGAGCCGTCCTTCGCGGATCAGGTTGGCTACATGGATGAACTCCTCATCCGACCGCTGTTGACTGCCCACTTGCAGGATGCGGTTGTTCCGGCGTACGGCTTTGCACAATTGCTGGCCTTCGTAGATGGTGAAAGTCATCGGTTTTTCCAGGTATACGTCTTTGCCTGCGCGGCAGGCCGCCATGGCGATCAGGGCGTGGTAATGGTCCGGTGTGGCGATCACCACCGCATCGATGTCGGGCCGGGCGAGAATATCCTGGTAATTTTCATAGGTCTTGACTTCCGGCTTGATTCCTTTCGAAGCATAGTATTTTCTAACGCGGCGGTCGAAACGTTCCCGTTTGATGTCGTAAACATCCGCTCCCGCTACGATGCGTACGCCGTCGATCGTCAGGAAGCCGTTCAACAGATACATGGCCTGCTGTCCCAGTCCGATGAAGCCGAGGCGGACCGTATCGCTCGCTGCGGTTTTGCCTTTTGCGGGAGCTGCGACGGCGGTGTCACCGCCCAATAAGCGGGGAAGCAATACGGTTCCGGCGGCCCCGAGAGCTGAAAGCCGCAGGAAATTGCGGCGCGAAAGTTTGGATTCACTCATGTCGTTCAGGTTTTATTTCGGTTAGGTAGGTTTTCAACGAAGTTATTTGATCCAGGGATTGCCGTGCGGGCCCATCTCGTCGAGCGGGATCGGCTTCAGCCCGTAACGGACCAGAAAATCGGGTTGGCATAGCGACCGGATGCCGCGTCCGTCGGCCTGGATCTCCGTGTTGTTCGAAACGACCTGCCGCGCATTGTTTTCGGTGTTGCCGTCGTGTCCGGTGATAAGCACCTGGGGACAATCCACCACCAGGTTGTTGCGGATGATATTGCGGTTGAAGTCTTCGTGCAGGCGTTGCAGTTCGGGGTAACGCTGCCTGTACACGGCCGAATTGATGTCCACGTCTTCATACATCATTTTGCGGACGACGGTTACCGTGTCCAGATAGGCTTCCCATTTTTCAGGCGTCCACATCGAAGTGAAGCTTACGGCTGCTGGACACCGGTAGAAAATGTTGTTTTCGATCACATTCTCTTTGCCGCCGTTGATTTGCACGCCGCCGAAAGTATAAGAACCGCACCGTTCGAAAATGTTGCCGTATACCTCCACGCCGCAGATCATGTCGTCCATGCGCACGCCCGTGGCGCCCGAGAAGGTACCTCCGCTGATATCGCTCCAGTAGTTGTACCGGACGACGATGCCGCGGTAGGTCGGATTGAAGTAGGATTCGATACCGCCCTGGTCGTCCGATTCGTTCACTACGTCGCGGATGACGTTGTATTCGACCAGGATATCGTTACCCTCGTAGCGCATAGCCGACGAGGAGGAGTGTTCGAACCGGTTGTGCGCGATGCGTATGCCGCATCCCGTGGCATGAATGGCGGGTTCGTACGTGCGTTTGAATGTCGAAAAGGTTTCTACTACGCTGTTTTCTACAAAGTGTCCGGCCGGGGTCAGAGTCCGCCGGTCCCCGCCTTCGATCTGGATGCCGCTGAATCCCAGTTGACGCAGCAGGCAACTCCGGATGCCGTGGTTGCTTCCGCCTTTGATGTTGACACCGTCGCGGCCCATGCCCGAGATGCGCACCCCGTCCAACAGGCAGGATTCGCCGCCGGTGATCAGCACACCGCTGCCTCGGCTCTCTTCGAACGTAAGGCCGCGAAGGATTATGTGCGAGCAACTGTCCAGTTCGGCCATGTACGGAGCATCGAAACGGGTCAGTGCGACGCGGTTGTCGTAGGAGGCCTCGACCGACGGGTACCAATACAAGAGGCCTTTGGCGCGGTCGATGTACCACTCCCCGGGAGTATCCAGCTCGCAGAGCAGGTTCAGTGCGCGGTAGCGGAGTCCGTCCTTGTAACCGCTGGCATGGTAGGGAGGTTGAATGTACAGGATTTGTTGTGCGGTGTCGATCCGTCCGAGGCGCTGGTATTCGTCGAGCCAGTCCCAGAACCAATAGCCGTTCAGCCGTACGTCCGGTTCGTCCGTCCAACGGTTCGGGCGGGGATCGTCGTAGCGGAGGATGCCCTCCATGCTGCCTTTGAAATGGGCCCAGTTCTCAGGGACCGGGGTCACTCCGAGCGCTTGGGGCGCATAGACGAACCCTTTGTCCGGCCAGCGGGAAAGGGTTTGCAGTTCGCCGTTGCAGAAAAGTTCCGGCCGCTGACCGGGTGTCGTCGGGTCGCCGTAATTGTCGATGCGGGCTTTGCGCAGGTCGGCTACATACACTTCGTTGTGTATCGACGGATCGAGCTTTTTGAGTGTTGCTTTATCCGTAATGTGGCGCCATACTTTGATCTCCGCACCGCCCGAGAAAATAGGTGTCTCACCGGGGATTGCGGTGTAAATCACGGGGGCATTCGCACTTCCCGAACCGGCTGCGGTTACGATCCACGGAGAGTCCATGGTGTAACGTCCCCCGTCGAAAAATACCGTTACAGGCGTGCCGGGAGCCTCGGCGAGCAGTTCGGTTACGCCCTGAGTCGCGCGTTGCGGGGTGCGCCAGGGCATGGTTTTCGTTCCGGGGTTGTTGTCCCGTCCTTTCGGCGAAACGTAGAATTCCCGGGCTTGCGGGATAGGCTGCGGGGATTGTTGTACCGAGGAGGGTTCCGGTAGCGGGTGTGTCGTTGCGACGGCAGAAGGCAGGTTCCCGCCCCAAAATACGGAGGCGACGCACAGAAGCAGGCCGCCGGAGAACAAAAATCGGCTGGAGTAGTTCATTCGGTCATGATTTGGATTTGTTCTACAAAAATAGCACGTTTTGCCGGTTTTCCATGCCGGCAGCGGGTCTTACCGTTAATTTCCGTTTCGATCGAATGTATTACGAGGTATCTGCCGTCAGCGGCAGATACCTCGTATAAACAGTCCGATGCGTTTGAAAAACCGATAGCTGTCCTGAACACCTGTACCCTTCGGCGGGAGTTCATCGGGACGTATCGGTTTCTCGCGGTAGCGAGATCAGAAAATCAGTTTTCTTTTCGGTTCCGATCCGTTGCAGTCTCGATGCCGTGAAAGATCATCGGGACCCAGGATCGGTGAATCCGAAAGCATTATTGAATCGAAGCGAACCGGATTTCGCGGGTAGCGCCCAACGCATCTTTGACGTCGGCCTCGAAACTCAGCGGTGACGTAGAGAGCACACGGATTTTCGGATTCTCTTCCACCGGTTTGCCGACTGCACGGTCGAGCGTGATGCGGATCTTCCCGGTGTTGAGCTGGGTCGGATCGGAAACGCCTATCGTCAATCCCTCTTCGTCTTCACGCATGGTGACCGAAGCTGGGGCATCGACGCTTACACCCGCGACCGGGTTTGCGGATGGCTGCCAGAAGTTGAGGCCCGTCACGGCGGCGTTTTTGAAATGTACGGCCTGTACCTGCGGCGTATTGGCGAGGATCTCCGCATCCGGAGCGGCCGAATAGGCGGCCGTCTGGGCAGCGCTGCGATTCGGCAGCAGGATGTAGGCATAGGCGGCATCCGAAGGGTTGCGCCCGTGGTCGAACCAGAGCGAGAAATACTCGCGCGTGATGGGGGTGGAGTCTTTTACCATCGTGTTGATCTGCATCCACGTTCCGGTGCGTTCTTCGCGCTGGGCGCAGAGATTTGCCTCGCCGGGAAAACAGTAGCCTACCGAGGTCGCTTCGTCCATGCCTTCGAAGTGTGCCCACGGGGTGGGGCGGTTGCGTTTCTCGGTCCCGGGAGCGAGCTCTTCGGTCGGAACGGTGCCCGCTTTCCCGGTTTGCCCGCTTACCGCCGTTCCCGCTTTACCCAGTGTGATGCGATAGGCTGCACCGGGATTCATCTTGCGGTTCTCGGCGATGGTTTCGATCGTGCGGTTATCCCGGCTGCTGATGCCGGCTCCCAGTGCAACGATCTGGTCGCCGCACATGAACCACGATTTTTTGGCTTCGAGCGAGCTTTCGTAACCGTTGAGCCACATGCCCTCGCTGGCGTAGAGGTCCAGGATCGAACTGCCGCCTACCCAATGCTGAGGGCTTTTGTAGCCGTCGGCGTAGAGCAGTCCCGGGGCCAGCGGGAGTGTTTCGGCTTTGCGCGGGCGGGTGTCCACCGTGGTGCCGGCCATTCGGTAGGGATTGACCGTCGCCCAAAAGCTTTCGCTGTACTGCCGTAGGTCGTTGTCGTACAGGTAGGTCATGCCGTCGCCGATGTACCAACCTTTGAGGTTTTCTCCGTTGATCGTTTCGTAGTTTTCAATGCGGGCGGAAGACATGGCCAGTCCCACGGCAAATTGCGGAGTGGTGTGTACGGCCCGGTCCATCGCGGCAAAAAGTTTGTGCCGGGTAGGTGTCGGGAGAGGACGGACGGTCGTGTCGGCCATCATCTTCCGGTACTCCCCGATCAGGTAGAATGGAATGTCGTCGATCATGTCGCGCTGGCTGTCTGCCAGGGCATGTCCTTTGACAAGACTTTGCAGGTAGGCTTTCTCGGTCGGAGTCGAGAGCTGCGACAGCCGGAAAAGCTGCTGCATGATGCTGTGTCCCGTACCGCGGTCGCCGGCCCCGGGGCGGGACATTTCGCGGCCGCGCACCATGTCCATGAAGGCCCCCCGGTAGAGAAGCGGCTCATAGGCATTGCGTACCCAGCCATAGAGCATCTCCATCTGTGCCTGGGGGATCTCCCATTGCGAACCGTGCACGATTTCGATCATGTTGACCAGGTTTTCGAGCAGCGAGCGCCCGTAGCCTCCGGTATAAGGATGCCACTGGTGCTGTACGAACGAACCGTCTTCGTAAAAGCCATCGCTCGTAGTGACTGTTTTGAATTCGGTTTCCAGCCCTTTGACGGCCATATCCAGTTTCGCCGGGTCCTGCGTGAGGAATCCGCGGGCGGCCATTGCGGCGCACTGCCATACTTTGTTGGCCCCGGTGGCCGCGCCTTCGTAGGTTACGTCGGGAGCGTAATGGTTCATCGCCGCTTCGTAGCGGGCCCGTTGTTCGGGCGTCAGGTCGTCATACAGCAGCGTCATGACGCGCGTGATGTTGAGCGGCGTGCCGATGACGAACATCCACCAGTTGTCGTAGAGCGGGATCGAAGGATTGTAGCGGTTGGCCTCCATCCAGTCCATGCCGTCGATGACGTCCCGTTTGAGCGAATCGTTGCCGTAGAATTCCGATCCGGGCGTCGATACGGCCAGGGCCATGTAATAAAGGCGGCTGTACGGGACCAGGGTGATGGTCGATATGCCTTCCACGTTGCAATCTTCCCAGAGCCATGTACGGTCCGGGGTTTTGTTCATCGATGTCCAGTACTCCTTCGTGAGTCCGTCCACGCGGTCGATGCGGTGGATCACCGCGCTGTCGTTCAGGTCGAGTCCGGGAGGACCGACCAGCGTTTCACGGAATGCCAGGCGCATTTGGTCGAAAGAGCGGGACTGGGATGAGCATCCTGTGCAGAAGAAGGCGGCACTAAGCAGTACCGCACAAGAAAAGAGGAGCAGTTTACTGTTCCGGGTGGTGGTTTTGCGGTTCATACAATCAGGTTAGAAAAATTAAGTGAGTAAAGATAGCTTTTTTTTGCGATTTTCTACTTCTTTTACACATCTGAGGGGGTTTTGTTTCCCCGATGGATTTTATATCTTTGTGTGAAAATTTCTCAATTGGCGTATAGATTTTCATAAACTCTTCCTTATGAGACGCATCGAAATTCCTTCGGCCGAACTGCAAGTCAGCAGTTATTGCCTTGGAACCATGTATTTCGGCAGCAAGGTGCCGGTGGATACTTCGCTCACACTGTTGGATGCCTATGCCGACCGTGGAGGTAATTTCCTTGATTCGGCCAACAAGTATGCCTCGTGGATCGAAGGATTCAGCGGCGGCGAAAGCGAACGGGTGATCGGTCGGTGGCTGAAGGACCGTCCGCGTGACCGCTTCGTGGTTACTTCGAAAGTGGGCTTCCCCTACGGGGACGTGCCGCGCAGTCTGCGCGCAGACGTGATCGTATCCGAATGCGAAAAGAGCCTGCGGAGGTTGGGCACTGATTACATCGATATCTACTTTGCGCACGCTGAAGATGCCGGTACCCCGGTCGAAGAGACGCTCCGTGCATTCGACAAGCTGATCCGTGACGGTAAAGTCCGCTGCATCGGGGCCAGCAACCACCAGGCGTGGCGGCTGGCCGAAGCTGAATTGATGGCGCGTGCTGCCGGATTGCCGCATTATGTAGTATTGCAGCAGCGTTTTTCATATCTACAGCCCGTTGTGGGTGCGGATTTCGGCACACAATTGCCGCTGACACCCGAACAAACCGATTTTTGTGCGCGTCATGGGGTGTTGCTGATGGCTTACTCCCCGTTGTTGGGCGGCTTGTACGAGAAGCCGGAGATACCCGTTCCGGTTCAATACCGCAGCGAACACAGCGATAAATTGCTGGAATTGCTGCGCCGCCGGGCTGCTGAATGGGGGTATACGCCCTCGCAGCTCGTGCTGGGATGGATGCTCGCTCTTTCACCCTGTGTGGTGCCGGAAGTGACGGCCAGCCGGCTGGAGCACCTCGAAGCGAACCTTCGTGAGGTGGATCCTGCCCATGCCGCTGTTTTTGCCGAAGAGGTCGCCTCTGTCGACAGTTTTACGGTCAAATACAGTTGATCCGGATGGATCGGGATAGCAGGAACTGCGGCATACGGCGTTTTTTAGCCTGGAATAAACGGTTCAGGCGGGAAATGACGCATGGAAAATAGGCCGAACCTATAAATACATATTCAATAAAAACCTAAACCAATCACCATGATGAACAGCAGAGAACGCATGATCAAGGCGCTCAACCACCAGGAGCCCGACCGTGTGCCGTATGACCTGGCGGGAACCACGGTCACCGGAATTTGCAAGGGAGCTTTTCTCAATGCGATGAAAGAACGCGGTCTTTCGACCGAATATGACGCCAAGGAGGTCGATCCCATTTCGCAGATCGTTACCCCTGTGGAAGAGACGCTTGTAAAACTCAAGTCGGATACGCGTCGGATCGGCGCCCGCCGGGTAATCGATTACGAAAAGATACGCACCAAGGAAGGAAGCGTCTGGTCGCTCGTAGACCACTGGGATTGCCTTTGGAAGCTCGATGAAACCAAGGATTTTTATTATAACCAATTTACCCATCCGCTCGAACAGTACGATTCGATTACCGAAGGGCTCAAGCATTGGCATGTGCCTGATTGGGCCGATTATGTGGATCGTATGAAGGCGGATATCGCCGAGCAGGCGCCTTTCCTGGGCGATTATTGCGGCATTGCCGACCGCAACTGTGCGGGCCTGACCGAAATGTCGCTGCGCATCCGCGGTTACGAAAAATGGTATATGGATCTGCTGCTCGATCCGGAAGGTGCCGAGGAGTTACTCGAGCAGATCACCCAACACAAGATCGACTACTGGAACTCGTTGTTCGACTGGATCCAGGAGCAGGGTCTCGAAGATAAGATACAGGTGATGTCCGAATGCGACGATTTGGGAACGCAGCGCTCGACGCTCATCGCCCCCGACGACCTGCGCCGGCTGGTGATTCCGCGTTTTAAACGTATCTGGGCCAACAACAAGAAGCGGATGCCCCATGCGAAGAATTTTATGCACACATGCGGTTCTGTGCGTCCCATCCTTCCCGATTTGATCGAAGCGGGTCTCGATATTTACAATCCGGTACAGTTTACGGCCAAGGACATGGACCTCAAAGAACTGAAGCAGGAATTCGGCAAGGACCTGGTCTTCTGGGGCGGCGGTATCGACACCCAGTCGACGCTGTGCAAAGGTACGCCCGACGAGGTGCGTGACGAAGTGAAGCGTATTCTCGATATCATGGCTCCGGGCGGCGGGTTTGTGTTCGCTCCGGTGCACAACATTCAGGATGATGTGTCGGGAGCCAACTTCTGGGCGATGTGGGATACGCTGATGGAGTACGGAAAATACTAACCGGGCTAAACAACTCCATTGAATATGAAAACCACCACTAACCTGCTGAACCGCGTGGGCGAATCGGTAGGGCGTTACCGTTGGGTAATCTGCTCGCTGCTCTTCTTCGCCACGACCATCAACTACCTCGACCGGGCCGTTATCGGCCTGCTCAAAGAGACCCTCACCGCCGATCTGCACTGGACCGAGAGCGATTACGGCAATATCATCGTCTGTTTCCAATTGGCCTATGCGCTGAGTTTGCTGTTTGTAGGCCGCGTGATCGACTGGGTCGGGACGAAGTTGGGCTACGGCCTCTCTTTAGCCGTCTGGAGCATGGCTGCCGTACTGCACGGTTTTGCTACCGGAACCGCAGGCTTTGCAATTGCCCGGGCTCTGCTGGGTGTCGGCGAATCGGGCAACTTCCCGGCAGCTAATAAAACGGTGGCCGAATGGTTCCCGCAGAAGGAACGGGCGTTGGCCACCGGACTTTATAATTCGGGCGCGATGATCGGCGCGATCGTGGCGCCGCTGTTGGTCCCCTGGATCGCCATTCATTGGGGGTGGCAATGGGCATTCATCCTGACCGGCGCCGTCGGTTTCGTCTGGCTGATTTTCTGGGCTCTTCTCTATCATGATCCGGCCAGTCACAAACGGTTGAGCCGTGCCGAATACGATTATATCCGCACGGGCCTGACACCTGCCGAGCTGGCTGCGCGGGCAGTGACTGGCGCGGCTGCGCCGGTTACGGCTGAAACCGCTGCCGCGGATGCTGAGGCCGCAGACGAAGGAAGTGCACAGGAGAATAAACAACATGTGACTTGGGGGCAGTTACTGCGCCGCAGGCAAACCTGGGCTTTCGTCGTGGGTAAGTTCATGACCGATCCTGTCTGGTGGTTCTTTCTCTTTTGGCTGCCGGCGTTTTTGGAGGCGCAATACGGTCTCAAGGGTATGCAGGTGTCGTTGCCGCTGATCGTCGTTTATGCACTGTCGAGCATCGGCAGCATCGGCGGCGGTTGGCTTCCCAAGCTGTTTATCGACCGGGGAATGGGGGCTGGGCGCGCCCGCAAGCGTTCCATGTTGCTTTACGCCCTGTTGCCGCTGCTGGTTCTTTTCGCACAGGCGGCCGGCGATGTGAATATGTGGTATGCGATCCTGATTATCAGCATTGCCTGCGCGGCACACTGTGCATTTGCCGCGAACCTGTTCGCGACCGTATCCGACATGTTTCCCAAGCGCGCTGTGGCTACCGTAACCGGTATCGGCGGCATGGGCGGGGCCGTGGGCGGTATCCTGATCGCGAAGCTGGCAGGCGGGTTGTTCGACCATTACAAAGCGCTCGGCGATATCACCGTGGGTTACGGAATCATGTTCATCATTTGCGCCACGGCTTATATCATCAGTTGGGGTGTTATGCAATGGCTTGCACCCAATTTCCGCCGGGTGGAGAAGCTATAGGTTGTCCGGATGGATAAATAAAAAGAAGGGCGCAGAATTTTCTGCGCCCTTCTTTGGCTATACTGACTGCGCCTACCGGCTTTGATAATATTTATTGTTCCGGTACATTGAATACGCTTCTTGCGGGACATGAATCGCATCCTCCGTTACCTCCGCCTCCGGGAGGATTAGTGCCGCCACCGCTGTCGCCGCCACCGGAGCCGGATGAACCTGTATTTATGCCAGTGACGGTACAGGCAAAGGAATAGTTTCCATTACTCCGAATGTTGACACTGTTTGCATCCATATAACTCTCGGGAGTCAAATGGATTAAAGCGTTTTCGGATAACGAAGCTTCAGCTATGATAACTTGAGATGTGACATATTGCCATGTGGACGTGTTAAAAATGGGCGGAGATTCTGCTCCCGGCCAGATATAGACATTGTAAAGAGTGATGGCCACCCGGGTCAGTTCGTATCGGTCCCATTCCGGGATGTAAAAATTCAGCGTGTTTCCAAAACTCATAAATTGGATATTCAGATGTGCCTGTGTAGCCTTCGTGGCCAGATTCGCCTTTTGTCGGACTACGTTGTCTTCTTTCGTGCAACCCGCCAGAAAAGCCAGGCAGGCAGCGATGAGCAATAGTCTTTTCATGGATTCGAGTGTTTTGAGGATAATGATTGGTGATTACAATATAATATACAATTCTGTATTGTAAAACACTTTGAGACAAGATGATGCAAATAAATATTTTTAAAATTTCGATCCGATGAATGTGCTCTACGCGAAAAAAATACGGGCATTCCAGAAGGAATGCCCGTCGTAACTGGCTTTTTGTTAGGTGTCGGGCTATTGAATATTTTAAAAAAGCCGGATACACCGTTTTTTATCCGCGGCTCTCCATGCTGTTGATGTCGGGATTGACGGTCACCACGTCCTGTTCGAGCTGGGTTTGGGTGACTTCGTGGCTTTTGTGGATTTTCTCCTTGCCGAGGTCGTTCAGCGTGAGTTGCGTCTTGACTTTCGGATGGCAGGGGCCGGCGATGGATTTTCCTGCGGCGGGAGTGTTAGCATGTTCATTTCGTTTCATGGCATGTCGTATTTAGGAATGTTTTAATTTATACTACGGCAAGATTCATACCATGGAGAGAAAGACTTGCATACTCGTCGGACTTTATCGGATGTCGGTAGGTTATAGCGTGCCCTGTTTGAGTCGTTCGACGAAGTCGTCGATGCGGTGCAGTTCTTGCGGGATATCAATGCTCTGCGGACAGTGCGGCGTGCATTGGCCGCAGCCGATGCAATGGCTGGCCTGCCGCAGGCGCGGCGCACTGCGGTCGTAACCGATCAGGAATGCCCGGCGCGCTTTGCGGTAATTTCCATCCTGTCGGCTGTGGGGAATGTTCCCCTCGTTGATGCAGCGGTTGTAGTGCAGCAGGATGGCCGGGATGTCTATTCCGTAAGGGCACGGCATGCAGTATTGGCAGTCGTTGCACGGAATGGTGGGATATTCGAGCATCATCCGGGCGGTCTCCTCGAGCAGTGCGAACTCCTCTTCGGAGCATGGTTCCAGCGGGGAGTAGGTGCGGATGTTGTCCTGCAGGTGTTCCATATAGGTCATGCCGCTCAGGGCGGTCAGCACGCCGGGAAACGAGCCCGCGAAACGGAAAGCCCACGACGCGACGCTTTGGTCTGGGCGGCGTGTTTTGAGTCGGCTTACCAGATGGTCGTTCAGTCGCGTCAGGCGTCCCCCCAGCAGCGGTTCCATGATGACCACCGGAATATTCCGTTTCTCCAGTTCGCCGTACAGGTATTCGGCGTTGACGTTGCGTCCTTGCGCATGCCGCCAGTCGGCGTAGTTCATCTGGATCTGCACGAAATCCCACGGAATGTCGAGCGAGAGCATGTAGTCGAACACCCGGACATCGCCGTGGAACGACCAGCCCAGGTTACGTACGCGCCCCGCTTCACGTTCGCGGAGCAGGAAATCCATCATGCCGTTGTCGAAATAACGGGCCCGCACCAGCGGAATCCCCGTGCCGCCGCCGACCGAGTGGAGCAGGTAGTAGTCGAAATAGTCCGTTTGCAACTCTTCGAGCGAACGGCGGTACATGGCCAGCGAATTTTCACGCGTGTAATTCGAAAAATTCGAGAGCTTCGTCGCCAGGAAATATTTGTCGCGGGGATGACGGCTCAGTGCAATGCCGGTCGACCGTTCCGAAAGTCCCTGCACATAGACCGGCGATGTGTCGAAATAGTTTACGCCGTGTCCGATGGCATAATCGACCAGCTCGTTCACCGTTTCCTGGTCCACTTCGTCGCCTTTGCCGTCGCTGCGCGGCCGGGTCGGCCAGCGCATGCAGCCGTAGCCCAGCAGCGATACCCGGTCGCCGGTGTGCGGATTGGTCCGGTAGGTCATCTTGTCTGTGGAAACTTCTCCGGGGGCTGCTGCGGTACCTTCGCGGTGTTTCGGTCCGCATCCGGCCAACGCAGCGACCGTACCGGCGATTGCGGAGGCCCCCGCCAGGCGGGCGGACCCGTCTCCCAACGCTTTGAGGAATGCCCTGCGATTCATGCGTTTGCTGTCTTTCGTCTCCATCGTTCGTTCGCTTAGATAATTCTGTGCCGGCGGTGCCCTTCGACATAGATCGCGCTGAAAGGCCGTGCCGGGCATAGGTTTTCACAGGCTCCGCAGCCGATACACTTTTCTTCGTTGACGGCCGGGATTTTCGGCGAATCGGACATCTCCGGATCGGAAGGCACCATCAGGATCGCTCCCGTCGGACAGTGGCGTGCGCAATTGCCGCAGTCCACCCCGTCGCGCAGCGGCACGCAGTTCTCCCTGATCCAGACTGCATGCCCGATCTGAATGGCGGATTTATCGGCCGGGGTGATTTCATGGATTGCTCCGGCGGGACATACTTCCGCGCATTTGGTGCATTCGGGGCGGCAATATCCGCGTTCGTAGGACATTTCGGGCTGCATCAGGGTCGCCAGCGCCGATGAAGGGCGCAGGACCCCGTTCGGGCAGACCGCCACGCAGAGCTGGCAACCCGTACAATGCCGCGCCATGTGCCACAGGCCTCGGGCCCCGGCGGGAACGAGCGGTGTGGCGCGGTTCGGAATTTTCTTCTCCTCGATAGCAGCCAGACCGCCGTCGACCTTCATCTCCTGCGCCCGTACGAACGATCCTGCGGTCAGCATCGCCGTCAGTGACAGAAAATTGCGCCGGGAAATGCCGGGAGCCGAAGTTTCGTTTGAAGATAACCCTTCCCGCACTTGGGCATCTTGGCTAGCCGGTCGGGATTGGGTTTGCACGGTTGTATCCCTTATTCTTCCGGTTTCCGGTGGTATCGGGGAGGATGTTGTATCCGTTTCCGCTTGGATCTGTTTTTTTGCTGGTTGTTGTGGCGGCTCGACAGGGTGGGCGCGGAACGGCGCGTTGCCGGTGCGCAATCGGTAATGGATGGCCTGTTGGCGGCATTTCCCGATGCAATCCATGCAGGCAACACAACGGCTCAGGTCGATGCGGTGCGCTTTCGGGTCGATACACGACGCTTTGCAGTTGCGCGCGCACAGGCCGCAGCCGTTGCATTTGCAGGTGTCGATGACCGGAGCCAGCAGTGAAAAACGCGAGAAGAGTCCCAATACCGTCCCCACCGGGCAAATCGTGTTGCAGTAGGTACGACCGTTACGCCATGCCACTACTGCTAAAATAATGAATGTCCCGGCCGCTACGGCCAGCGTGGCGATTCCCTTCATCCATACGTCGGCCCTGTAAAACGCATAGCTGCCGGCCCGTTCGGCCAGGTAGGCGAGCAGGTTGTTGCCCCAGAGGTACAGCGGTGCGATGAGATTCGAGACAATGCGCCCGTAAGCGCTGTAGGGTGCCAGCAGTGCGACGAAAGAGCCGATTCCGGCCACGGCGGCTGCGATGAAAAGCGCGAGCACACCGTACCGCAACCACGAGAGGGCCGGTGAGTAGCGGAACCGGTTTTTCGTTCGTTTTCCCGCGATCCACGAAACCGCATCCTGCATCACGCCCAGCGGGCAGATCACCGAACAGTAGACGCGTCCGAACAGCAACGTGAGTACGATCAGTGCTGCAACCACGCCGAAGTTCAGGGCAAGCAGTGCGGGCAGGAACTGTATTTTTGCCAGGAATCCGAACCATGCGTGGAGCGTTCCCGTGAAGTCGAGGAACAGCAGCGTGATCAACATACAACAGACGGCAGCAGCCGTGATTCTTATTTTTCGCAGCATAGGTTTATCCGGTTGCAGGAGTCAAAAAAGTAAACGTAGCGTTCATAACAACGAATGTATATATTGTTTGTCTGAAACCGGGCACAATCATCCGTGCAAGACCTTGGTGCTTCCGGCTGTGAATGTCCGTGCTGTTTGGCCCGTAAATGCGGGAATGTCCCGTGTACCCCGCTTGTTATAGTACTCTTGTTATCGTGTCGGTGTCCTCTTGGCAATATAATAAAATTTATTCGATCACTCCGATTCTTCGCAACCATTTGGCCACTTCCGGAGCGGCCTCTTGCACGCTGCCGCCCCGGACAGGCAATCCCGGAAGCAAAGTCGCGCCTGCACACAGTTTTTTGATATCGGCTTCGCTGTGCCCCATGCGGCTGCCTTCGTGCGTCATGAACGGGGCGATGGTCTTACCCGAGAGGTCGTACGAAGAGAGGAAAGTCGCGACCGGCGGCGCGATCGTGTACCACCAACAGGGTGATCCGACGAAAATGATGTCGTATTTTCCGAGGTTTTCGGGTTTTGATTTCAGGGCCGGTTTGAAGCCGGAGTTCACCTCTTTCTTCGCCTGGTCGACTACCGCCTGGTAGTTAGTGGGGTAGGCCGCGGCAGGTTCTATCTCGAAAATATCCGCTCCCGTCGCTTCCCGGATCTGTTCGGCTACGGTACGGGTGTTGCCGCTGTGTGAAAAGTAGGCAACCAACATTTTTTTAGGGGCCTTCGCCGTCTGGGCATTCAGGCCGTCGTGTGTAATCATCATTGCGGTAAGTGCGGTTAAAATGATTTTTGTTTTCATGATTGCGTTTTAGTTTCGTGTATTTGTCCGCTGTTGCGTCGGGGCGGTCTCCGGGCGTCATTGCGGAAGGCTGTACTCTCCCCGGGGCGATGATGGATTACATCCGGGGCGGCAGGCTCCCTGTTTTCGTACTTCATTTTCCGGTTGTAGTGCTCCTGGTTCTGTTGATACAGCAAAATTACGGTATGCTTACAGCCGGTTTTGTAGACAGATTACAGGGTTTTTTACCATGATTACCGATTTCGCATCCGCAACGATGCAGGCGCGGTGAAAAACATTAAATTTGTACGAAACCAAATCCGAAAGCTATGGATAAGATCATACACATCGAAAATATTTTTCAGTATAACGAACGCGTGGGCGTCGAAACCCTGCATCCGCTGGTCAGCGTGATCGACATGTCGCGGGCCCGTCGGTTGTCGCACCAGCGCCAGACCTACGGATTTTATACCGTATTCCTGAAAGAGGTCAAGTGCGGCGATATGATCTACGGGCGCGAGTATTACGACTATCAGGAAGGTACGATCGTTTGCCTCGCTCCGGGTCAGGTCATCGGTTTCGAGGATAACGGAGAGGTGTTCCAGCCCAAAGGATGGGCCCTGCTGTTCCATCCCGACCTGATCCGCGGGACTTCGCTGGGACGCAATATGAAAAATTACACTTTTTTCTCGTATGAGGTGAATGAGGCGCTGCACCTTTCGGAGCAGGAGCGGCAGGTCGTCGTGGATTGCCTGCGGCGGATCCGGCACGAGTTACAACATGGGGTCGACCGTCACAGCAAGACGATCATCGCGATGAATATCGAGTTGCTGCTCGATTACTGCGTGCGTTTCTACGAACGGCAGTTCATTACGCGCAACGAAGTGAACCGCGATATTCTGGTGCGTTTCGAAAACGTGCTCGACGAATACTTCGTTTCGGACCGGCCCCAGCAGATCGGATTGCCGTCGGTGGGATACTGTGCCGGGAAATTGCATCTTTCGCCCAACTATTTCGGTGACCTGATTAAAAAAGAGACGGGCCGGACGGCACAGGAACATATCCAGATGAAGCTGATCGACCTGGCCAAGGAACGGGTGTTCGACACGGGCAAGTCGATCAGCGAGATTGCCTACGAACTCGGATTCAAATATCCGCAGCATTTCACGCGGCTGTTTAAAAGGATTGTCGGCCAGACCCCGAATCAGTACAGGATGATGAACTGACCGGAATAATGCCATAAATCGGTGCGGTTTTTCGGAGGATTCAGGCCATAATCCGGATTTGCGACTACTTGACTACGCTATTGGCTGCGGGATACCCGGTAACATGAATAAAGCCATGCAGATCCAACAGACCGGCATGGCTTTGTCGTTGTCTATCCGTAACTACTGGATTGGTGTGTTTTGCTGTTGCTGTTGCTGTTGCTGTCGTCGGTCGCGGCGTCCCATTACCACGCTGATGATGATCGGGATGGCCAGGAATATGACCGTCCCGGTGGCGACCAGTGTCGTATAGAGCGTCGGACTGCCTACAGGTAACTGTGACGGCGGGAAAAATGTCACGGTGAAAGCGAACAGCACGGCCAGGAAGCCGCCCCCGCCGATGATCCACATCCCGGCGTTGCCACCCGGTACACGGTAGCTGCGGGGCAGTTGGGGTTGCGTATAGCGTAGGCGGATGCCGGCAGCATACATCAGCATATACATAATCAGGTAGAGGCCGATGGTCAGAGCGCTCAGCAGGAAGAAAGCCACGCTCACGTCTTTCATCACGATGTAGAGCGACGAGAGTACGGTAACGATACAACCTTGGATGAGCAGGATGTTGATCTGACTGCCGTTTTTATTGGTCTTTTTCATAAAATCGGGCAGTTGACCCTCTTTAGCCGTCCAGAGCAGGCCGCGGCTGGGACCCGAGATCCATGACATTACGCTTGCCAGCGCGCCGAATGCGATCAGCAGGCTCAGGACATTGGTCAGCCAACCGACATGGTAATGCTTGAATGCGATGTCGAACGTGGTGAACAACCCCGACTGGAGATTGATCTGATCGTAAGGCGTGATAATGGCTACGGCCAGCGAACCCAGCGTGAACAGCCCGAACGAGATGAAAGCGGCTATGAACATGGCGCGCGGGAACTGTTTTTGCGGTTGTTTCAGTTCGGGGGCATGGACCGCATGAACTTCGACGCCGGCGAAAAGCAGCAGGATTCCCGCCAGGAAAGCGATGTCGTTCATGCCCGTGATGTGCGGGAAAAGGCGGGGATGGGCGTGTCCTGCGCTGGCGTTAACGACCTGCGAAACCTTTTCCGGAATGTGCTGGAAGGCGATTTCGTTACCGCCCAATACCCAGATCAAGGCCAGCGCGATGATGACCACGCCGGGCAGTACGGTTCCGATGATAAAGCCCTTGCTCGTGATTCCGGAGACGGTCGATGTGCCCTTGAGCGTCACCCATGTGGCGAACCAGTACATAATGATCGAGAAGAGTCCGACGAAAACGCCGTTTTGCGCAAGGTCGGGTACCCCGATCATGTACGCGATGGATGCGGCGGCAAATCCCAGTACGGTGGGGTACCACACCACGTTCTGAATCCACTGGAGGAAGATGGCCGTAAAGCCCAGATGCGGGTTGAAAGCCTCTTTCACCCAGGAGTAGACGCCTCCGCCTCGGGAGGCGAATGCGCTGCCCAGTTCGGCTCCGACCAGTGCGGCGGGAATGAGGAACAGAAAGGTCGCGAAGAAAATGTAGAAGAACATCGTAAGCTCTTCCTGGGCCATCATCGGCAGCCCGCGCAGGCTGATCACGGCCGCTGCCGTCATCAGCGCGAGCTGCATGGTCGTAATGTTTTTACTTTTAGCCATTGTCGCGGGGTTTTGGGAAATTTACTTCTGATCTCTAACAGTTTTCGTGCCGTAAAACCAAGTGCAGGTTACCGATCCGTCGTATCTTGAAAATTCAACAAGTTGTTATATTCAGAATATTGAGTAACTTTATTGACTCAAAATCGTGTTAATAACCCGTATGAAGATATCTTTGCTCCAAACCGATATCCGCTGGAAAGACCCTCGGGCCAACCGCCGCCGGGCCGAAGAATTGATTTCGGATCTTCCGGCGGCCGACCTGATCGTGCTTCCCGAGATGTTCACGACCGGTTTTTGTACCGATCCAACCGAAACGGCCGAACCTGCCGATAGCGAGACTCTTGCCTGGATGCGCTCCGTGGCGGCCGCGAGGAATGCGGCCGTGGGCGGTAGTGTCGCTACCGAGGCCGACGGCCGCTACTACAACCGGTTTTATTTTGTCAAGCCCGACGGCAGTTACGCCACTTACGACAAACGGCATCTGTTCTCCTTCGCCGGGGAAGACAAGCGCTATACCGCCGGTACGGAACGTGTCGTTGTGGAGCATTGCGGGTTCCGCATCCTGTTGCAGGTGTGTTACGACCTGCGTTTTCCGGTTTTCGCCCGCAACCGGGGCGATTACGACATGATTCTTTATGTCGCCAACTGGCCGACGGTGCGTATTTCGGCGTGGAATGCACTGTTGAGGGCCCGTGCCGTCGAGAACCAATGCTATGTTGCGGGAGTCAACCGCACGGGTGACGATCCGGCCTTGGTCTATGACGGTTCGAGTGCGCTGATCGGTTTTCTGGGCGAAACCGTCGCGGCCGCGACTCCCGGTCGTGAAGAGGCCGTTCAGGGTGAAGCCGACCTGAAGGCCTTGGAAGCGTTCCGGGCTAAATTTCCGGCCCTTCGGGATGCCGATGCTTTTACTTTAATCGAATCATGAAAGATAAACTGTTGATATTGGGCGACCAGGCCGTGGCGCTGGGCGCCCTGCATGCAGGGATTTCGGGCGTGTACGCCTATCCCGGCACACCTTCCACTGAAATCACTGAATACATCCAAAGTTCTCCTCTGGGCCGGGGCCGGGGAGTATATTGCGATTGGTGCACGAACGAAAAGACGGCTATGGAAGCCGCTCTGGGGGTCTCCTTCATCGGTAAGCGCGCCTTGGTCTGCATGAAGCATGTGGGTCTGAACGTGGCGGCAGACGCCTTCGTCAATTCGGCCATGACCGGAACCCATGGCGGGTTGGTCGTGCTGGTGGCCGACGACCCGTCGATGCACTCCTCGCAGAACGAACAGGACTCCCGTTTCTACGGCAAATTCGCCATGGTCCCCATTTTCGAACCTTCGTCCCAGCAGGAGGCTTACGATATGGTACGCGATGCTTTCGATCTGTCGGAACGCGTGAAACTTCCGGTTTTGATCCGGCTGACTACCCGTATGGCCCATTCCCGCGCCGTAGTGGTTCCTGCCGTTCCCCGGGATGAGAACCCGCTCTCTTTCCCCGAAGACCGTGCCCGTTGGGTGCTGTTGCCGGTCAATGCCCGCCGCCGTTATAACGAATTGCTGGCTGTTCAGGCCGATTTGCAGCGGCTTTCAGGCGCATCGCCTTACAACAGCTACCGGCCGGGCGACCGCCGGGGAGTGGTCGCCTGCGGTATTGCTTACAATTACCTGATGGAGAATTATCCGGAAGGTTGCGGACGGACGGTGTTGAAAATTTCGCAATATCCACTGCCGGTGGAGACGCTTCGCCGCATGGTGGCCGAATGCGATGAAATTTTGGTGCTCGAGGACGGCCAGCCGTTCGTCGAAGAGCAACTGCGCGGGTTGCTGGACGAGAGCGGCAAGATCAAAGGCCGCATGAGCGGCGAGTTGCCCCGTGCGGGCGAGTTGACCCCGGACAATGTACGTGCGGCTTTGGGATTGCCGGCCGCTCCTGTGGCCGATGCCTGTGCGCGTGTGGTTCCCCGGCCGCCCGCGTTGTGTGCCGGTTGCGGCCACCGCGACGTGTACGAGATGCTTAACGAAGTGGCTAAGGAGTATGAAAATAGCAAGATATTCAGTGATATCGGTTGCTATACCCTCGGAGCCCTGCCGCCTTTCCGGGCGATTGACTCTTGTGTGGACATGGGGGCTTCGATCACGATGGCCAAAGGGGCTGCCGACGGCGGACTGTTTCCCTCCATTGCCGTGATCGGGGATTCGACTTTCACGCATTCGGGCATTACGGGCCTGCTGGATGCCGTGAATTCACGGGCTAACATTACCGTGGTGATTTCGGACAACCTGACTACGGCCATGACCGGCGGTCAGGACTCGGCCGGCACCGGTAAGCTGGAAGCCATTTGCCTGGGCGTGGGCGTCGAGAAGGAGCATGTGCGCGTGGTGGTACCCATGGCCAAAAACTACGACGAAATCCGCAACGTGTTGCGCGAGGAGATCGAATACCCGGGCGTATCGGTCATCATACCTCGGCGCGAATGCATCCAGACCCTGAAAAGAAATCTTAAGAAATCGAAAGCATAACATGAAACTGGATATTATCCTTTCCGGCGTCGGGGGACAGGGCATCCTCTCCATCGCCGCCATCATCGGGGAAGCCGCCCTGCGTAAGGGACTGCATGTCAAGCAGGCCGAAGTGCACGGCATGAGCCAGCGCGGGGGCGACGTGCAGTCGAACTTGCGGCTGAGTTCCTCGCCGATCCATTCCGACCTGATTCCCAAGGGTAAAGCCGACGCCATTCTCGCGTTGGAGCCGATGGAAGCGCTCCGCTACCTGCCTTATCTTTCGGACGGGGGGTGGATCGTGACCAATGCCGCCCCGTTCGTCAATATTCCCAATTACCCCGACCATACGGCTCTGCTCGATACGTTGCGCACGCAGCCCCGGGTGATCCTGATCGACGCCGATGCGTTGGCAAAAGAGAATTCGGTTCCCCGGGCCGTGAATATGGTGTTGCTCGGGGCTGCTTCGGTCGTGCTGGGGTTCGATGCGGAGCTGTTGGAAGCTGTTGTGGCGGATTTTTTCGCTTCAAAAGGAGATCGGATCGTAGAAATGAACCGGTTGGCTTTCCGGGTGGGACGGGAAGCTGGCGGGCACCAGGTAAATTCGGCGGCTCATGCAAAATAGGGTATACAGCCAAGAACTCGTCGACCGGGTGGTCGACGAGTTGAAAATCACCGATCTGGAGCAAGCGACAATCGGGCAGGTCGTGTTGTTGGCTTCTCGCCTGGAGGAGCTGACGGGCATCCCGTTTATCCGGATGGACCAGGGCGTGCCGGGTTTGGAACCGTGCAGGATCGGTACCGAAGCCGAGAAACAGGCGCTCGATACTTGGATTCCGGCCATTTATCCGGCGGCCGAAGGCATTCCGGAGCTTAAAACGGAGGCGTCCCGTTTTGTGAAAGCTTTTCTGGATGTCGATATTTCGGCGGCGGCCTGTGTCCCGGTAACCGGGTCGGTGGCCGGGTCGTTCGGATCGTTCATCGCCTGTACCCAGTGTGATCCGGGGAAGAATACCGTTCTTTTCATCGATCCCGGCTTTCCCATTCAAAAGTCGCAGCTCAAAGTACTCGGTATTCCGCATGTGCAGTTCGACGTACACGATTTCCGGGGCGAGAAACTGCGGGCGAAGTTGGAAAGTTATCTCGAAAAGGGGAATATCGCCGGGATTATCTATTCGAATCCCAATAACCCGGCTTGGATTTCGCTGACGGAAAGTGAACTGCAGGTGTTGGGCGAACTGGCTACCCGGTATGGTGCCGTCGTGTTGGAAGACCTCGCTTATTTCGGCATGGACTTCCGCAGCGACTTCGGCCGTCCGTTTGAACCGCCTTATATTCCTACGGCCGCACGCTATACCGACAATTACATCCTGATGCTTTCCTCTTCGAAGATATTCAGCTATGCCGGCCAGCGCGCGGCTATGCTCTGTATCTCCGACAGCCTGTTCGGGCGCCGTTTCCCGGCTTTGGCCGAAAGGTATGCCGGGGCGGGAATTTTCGGACCGACGCTCATCGGGTCGATCCTTTATATGATTACCTCGGGCATCACGCACTCGACCCAATTCGGCTACGCTGCCATGTTGCGGGCCGCAACCGAGGGCCGGTTCGACTTCGTGAAGGAGACTTCGGAGTACGCCCGCCGTTCCCGCAGGATGAAAGACCTTTTCGAGCAACACGGCTTTCATGTCGTTTATGACAAGGATATCGACCGGGCGATCTCGGACGGGTTCTTCTTTACGATCGGATACGGCGGGATGCCTTGCGGCGAGCTGATGCGCGAACTGCTTTATTACGGGATCAGTTCGATTTCGCTCTCCACCACCGGCAGCGAGCAACAGGGTATCCGGGCCTGTTGTTCGCGCATGAGTGAAGATTTGTACGGAGTGCTGGACGACCGCCTGCGGGCATTCCGCCTGGATCATTAACCGTTGCGAATGGTTGTTGTAAGGGGTCTTTGAAAAAACTGAAGGCCCGCCGGAATAATGCGGAGCGCAGGCAAACTGCACCGTAAACATCCGGAATAGATTGAAATAAGTTGGAAATAACCTGAAACCATGATCTGGAACCAACCCAAAGAGTGTATGGGACGCGAGCAGATGCGCGCCCTCCAGGGAGAACGCCTGCATAAGCTCGTCGAGAGAGTCTATCACAATACGCCGTTTTACCGCCGCAAAATGCAGGAGATGGACGTGACGCCGGACGATATCCGGACGGTGGACGATGTCGTCAAGCTGCCGTTTACCACCAAGCAGGACCTTCGGGATAACTATCCGTACGGGCTTTTCGCCGTTCCGATGTCGCAGATCGTGCGCCTGCACGCCTCTTCGGGTACGACGGGCTCTCCCACCGTGGTAGGCTATACCCGCCGCGATTTGGCCATCTGGTCGGAGATGATCGCCCGCTGCCTGAGCGCTTTCGGGACCGACTGCAACGACATCTTTTCGGTGGCGTACGGTTACGGTCTGTTTACCGGCGGATTGGGGTTGCACTATGGGGTGGAGCACTTGGGGGCGACCGTCATTCCGATGTCGAGCGGCAATACGGCGAAGCACATCAAGCTGATACACGATTTCGGAGCGACTGCTATCACCTGCACTCCCTCATACGCCCTTTACCTGGCCGAAGCGATGGCCCAGGCCGGGATTCCCCGGGAGGAGTTCCGCCTGAAAACCGGTATCTTCGGGGCCGAACCGTGGACCGAGAACATGCGCCGCGAGATCGAAACCAAAATGGGAGTAAATGCGTACAATATTTACGGACTAAGCGAAGTCATGGGGCCGGGGGTGTCGCACGAATGCGCCTGCAAGAACGGGTCGCACATTATAGAAGATCATTTTTTGCCCGAGATCATCTCGCCCGATACGCTGGAACCGCTGCCGTACGGCGAGCAGGGGGAACTGGTTTTCACGACGCTGACCAAAGAGGGGATGCCGTTGCTGCGCTACCGGACCAAAGACCTCTGTTCGCTGACCGACGAACCGTGCCCGTGCGGACGTACCAACGTGCGTATGAGCCGCATTGTAGGCCGCAGCGACGATATGCTCATAATACGGGGTGTCAACATCTTCCCGTCCCAGGTCGAGAGTGTCATCCTCGAAATGGAAGAGTTCGAGCCGCATTACCTGCTGGTGGTTGACCGCGTACAGAATCTCGACAGCCTCGAAGTACAGGTCGAGGTTCGCGATGGCTTTTATTCGGACGAGGTCAGCAAGATGATCGGGCTCAGGCAGCGGCTCGCTGCCCGGTTGCACAGCGTATTGGGTTTGAAAGCCGATATCAAGCTGGTAGAGCCTTCGAGCATCGAACGCAGCGAAGGGAAAGCGCGCCGGGTGATCGACAAACGGATCCTGCACTGATGACCGGTCTGAACCATTACAGTCAATCGCAAATACCGCAGAACTATGAAAATCAAACAGCTTTCCGTATTCGTCGAAAACAAAACCGGACGGATCAACGAGGTGACCCAAATACTGGGAAGCAACGGTGTGAATATGACGGCATTCAGTCTGGCCGACAGCGGTGAATTCGGCATCCTGCGTATGATCGTTGCGAATGTGGGACGGGCCGTCAGTGCGCTCAAGGAAGCGCGTTTCGGGATCAGTGTGACCGAAGTTGTCTGTTTTTGCTGTCCCAATGAACCGGGAGCGCTTTCAATCGTACTCGACTGCCTGGCCCGAGAGAATGTGTTTATCGAGTACATGTACGCTTTTTCCGACGGGGATACGGCCCGGGTGGTTATCCGGCCGACCGACCTCGACCGCTGTATCGAGATCCTGACCCGTTGTAAATGTAATTTGTTGAACCGGGATAATCTGTCCCAGAAATAGGGATAGCAGGCTTCTTGCTAGCTGAAATTTGCGGGCCGAAGTTAATCCTGTTCGGAAGTTGGGTTTATCGGACTTGGGTGTGCAGATGTCCGACTCAAGGCTGAAACGGGACAGCAATAAAAACGGAAGGAGGTTACGATATTCCTCGTAACCTCCTTCCGTTTTTATTGCTCAGCGCTCCCTCTTATTATTTATGCAGGGAGTGGATACGGGGTAACGGAAAAACATCTGGAGATCGGGGAGAATTAAAGCGCGACATGAATGTGGTGGGGGATGAGTACCATGAAGTTGTGGGAAAGTAAATCAAACCATGTACTATAGGGAAATAATTTTCGTATAAGATTGCGTATAGGATTCAAGTATGGCGAGTATAAAATTGTTATTGAATAAGGACCAGATTCACAAAGACGGAACTTTCCCGCTGGTGTTCCAGATCATCCATCGGCGCAAAAAAAAACTTATATATACACCTTATAGAATATTTGCGGATGAGTTCGACACGGTGAATCATAAGGTTTGTTATGTGTCCGATACCCGGCGTTCACTCCGGGAGATCAGGAGCATTAACCGCAACCTCGGGAAACAGTATCGTAATATTCAGTCGCACATCGATGCGCTCGAAAGGCGGCAAACCGATTATACGGTAGGGGATATTCTTTCTCATTACAAAGTCGAGCATAATCCGCTCAGCCTGCTCCATTATATGGATACCCAGATCCGGCTGAAACAGAATATGGGCAAAGACGGTACGGCGGCTGCATACCGGAGCACCCGTTCATCGGTTGCGACGTTCATCGGTCAGCGGCAGGTTACCCTCAATCAGCTCGACACAACATTTCTGCGGGGGTACGAACAGTTTCTCCACCGCCGGGGCGTGACCGATAATACGGTCTGTTTCTATATGCGCAACCTTAAATCGATGTTTCATCAGGCGGTGCTTGACGGTTTGCGTCCTACGGAAGAGAACCCGTTCAAGCTCCTGCGGGTGAAACCGCGTGAGACGGTTAAACGTGCCATAGACCGGAATACGATACGGCGAATGGCCGAATTGGAACTTTCGCACAAACCCCATTTGGAGCTTGCACGGGATTTGTATTTATTTAGTTTCTTTTCCCGGGGCATGTCTTTCGTGGACATTGTTTTCCTGAAAAGGAGCCGCCAGGAGATCGATTACTACCGTAAAAAAACCAAACAACGGTTACGCATCGGTCTTACTCCCCAATTGTCTGCGCTGATTAACAAATACGATAACAATACGGAATACGTTTTTCCGATCCTGAATCCCAACAGCCCCAAGCCACTTTATAAACAGTATCGTTTGGCACTGGAACGGGTCAACCGCAACCTGAAGCAGGTTGGGCGCATGCTTGGAATTGAGACCAAACTGACGACCTATGTGGCGCGGCATAGCTGGGCTACCCAAGCCCGTCGGAGCGGTGCCTCGATGGCTGTGATCAGTGAGGGGCTCGGACATACTTCGGAGGAAACAACACGGATTTATCTGCAGAAATTTGATCAAAGTATCCTCGATAAGGTCAATGAGCAGCTATCCGAGTTGTGATAATCGTGTTTTTTTGAATTTTCCGCACGAAAAAACACGATTAACGGAACAAAAAATAAAATTTATTCTTATATTTGTCTGAATGCGACTCTATTCTAAATAGAGCCGCATTTTTTTTGAAAGCTCCGAACCTGTCATCCTGTTCAATTTCTGTAGTACAAAGGTAACTCGTTTTCATTTTACGATATACCATCAAAAGTATCTTTTCAATCACCTTTTGTGTCAGATTCGGTTGTTGACAGCCAATCCTTCATAAAAGAACAGAATTGAGGATCAGTGATATTCAGCGCAGCTCCGAATGATAAAATCAGTGCCGGTATGAGGAGGTACCCGGGTCTGCATGCTGACTGGCGAGACTTCTGTACCGGTTCATCAGCTGTTTTGGTGTACAACCGAATTCCTTCCTGCAAAAATTGTGGAAACTCTCTTTGGAGGCATAACCGAATTTCTCGTACAGGTCATCGATACATATCTGCGGATTGACAACCATCCGAATAATCTCTTCCCGGCGGTGTTTCAGTATCCATTGATAAGCGGAGGCCCCAAACTCTTTTTTGAAGCGCCGATAAAAGACGGGCTTACTGACATTGGATAACTCGATGAGCTCTGCGATGGAACTTACTTTTTTGTAATTGTCATATATGAACTGCCTGAAATCCATTGATTTGCCGATGAGTTCATAAAACAGGTAAGTGATTTCTTCCTTGGTGTAAAACCATCTCAGGCAGAGAAAAAGCTCCTTGTGCTTGATTTCGTGCAGGTGTGCACAGTTGATCCCGTTTTGCAAGTAATAGATCAGCAGGTGAAAAAAATCAGTCAGCGGGTAACGGATCGGGGTAGCACGGAAATCGTATTTGATACTGGAACGGTAATTCGCATATGACTCAAACACCAGTTTGTCACATTCCCCGATCAGGCAGTCGAACGACATGACCACGATTTTCATGTCTTCTGTTACTTGCCCTACATAACTGGAACGCCGATGGATAAGTACCATTTCTCCCGCCGAAAATTTTTTCCCGAGAAAGCATCCGTAATCGATCGTACAGCTCCCCTCGAGGAAAACCAGCAATTGGTGGGATAGCCCTTGCTCAAGGCCGAACATGTTTCCCTTTTTTAGTTTTTTAAAGACAAATCCGGTTCTGATGTCGGCCAGGTAGCGGTTGCAGGTAAGGTGTTCTTTAAGATAAAGCAGATCATGTAGTTTTGGTTCCGTATTGCTGTGCATGGTTTATTTATTTGGGGGCCTTTACGCGAGTCGTCCGGTCGGATCTGTTTCAGTAATGTTTCAGGAAATGCGTCAGTTAATTCATTATTAACCAATGGTTAAGTGTAATTTTATAAATATTATCATATACATGTCTTTTAACTGAAACATATATCTGGATAATGTGTGCATATATTGTTGTATGTCAGTGTTATATATATTGTATTTATGTATACGGCTCTATTTAGAATAGAGCCGTATTTTTTAAATAAGTATACGAACGGCATTGTAAGGCTGGAATCGGCAGACAAATTACAGAACGAACGATGGGTATGGCAGAAAAAATTTTACCGGATTATCGTAGACGGGATAACACTCCGTCTCTTTCCTGCATGTTTTTTATTCTGTTGCGGAACGGCCTTTCCATGTCGCCTTGTTATTCGGGATCGTCCCCTTCGGGGAGTGGCCGGGTACAACAAATGGCATTCAACAACAAAAGAACGGTATTAATCTTATTATAAGAATGTTAAACTAAACGACAAGTCTCATGAGAAGAAAATTTGCATTTGGATGGATCGCGATGAGCGTCCTGGCCCTGGCCTCCTGTTCGAAGACCGACCCGGGCAAAACTCCGGGAGTCCCCGACGGAACCCCGACAACGGCACGCATCACCCTGTCGCAGACAGGACTGCAGAGTAAAGCGAATGATCCCAACGGTACTGCCGAAGAGGGGAAAGTTTCCAATGCTACGCTTTACGTATTCGCCAACAAAACGCTGGCTTCGGTCGTAACGTTCGATGCGAACACCGAAACCAAAACGTTCGCGACCACGACCGGTCCCAAACAGCTCTTCGCCTGCGTGAACATGAACGCCAAACTGGCGGGCCTGAATATCGCGCCGGGTATGGAGTTGTCCGTGTTCAAGAAAAAGATTCAGAAGGTAGAGTCCCTTCAGGAGTTCAAGGATAACGTGACGAAGGCCAACGAATTCTGGATGACCAACCTGGAAAACGACGCGCCGGTGGTTACCGTTGAAAAGGCTGTGGACCAGGATGTGACTAGTGGCTCGAAAAACAACTTCACGATCAAGGTGGGCCGCGTTTGCGCGAAGGTGGACCTTAGCCTGTCGGGCGCCGTGACCCAGGAGGGCGGTAAGTTGGAGGATATCTCCTACAAGGTGTGCAACAACCCGAAGGAGATGTACCTGATGCCTGTTTATGCCGGTCCGAACTATGAACAACCCGACCTGCTGACCCCCAATTACGACAAGGAGTTTGCAACCGACGTCACCCCCGGAAAAGTAACTGCGGCCGACTATTTCCAGACCGACGCGATCCTGCTTTCCGCTTCTTCCCATATCTCTTACATGGCGGAAAACAGCAACAAACCGGTCTATATGTCCAAAGCGACCTATCTGGAGGTGAAAGGCACCTGGACCCCCAATGCAGACCAGATTCAGGGTGGTGGAACGATCAACAAAGGCACCACCTTCTACCGGATCGCCCTGACGGATGGCCAAAGCCATATTACCAGCTATAAGCCGGGAGTGTACGCAACCCAGCCGTCAGTGGGAGCAAATGAGAAGGTTGTTACATATACCAACGGCGTCTGCTACTACGGGATCTGGATCGCCGACAACAAGATCACCATCCCCAGCCTGAAATACACCGTGAAGCGTAATACCTATTTCAAGGTTTCCATCGACGATATCAGCGGCCCGGGAGCCGGTGAACCGGGAGACGTGACGCCCGACCCGAGCAAACCGGTCGAAGAGACCGTAAACATGAAGGCGACGATCGATGTGCAGCCCTGGACGGTGGTCGAACAGCACGCCGGTATTTAAGCGTAACGATTCCCAATCTTATCTGTGATATGAAACATGCATTCAAAATAACTGTTTGCGCATTCGTCCTCTCGCTGGGTCTGCTCTCCTGTAACAAGGGGGGCGACCCGCCGGGGCCGGACGATGCCCAGGGGGGCAAGGTTACCGTGTCGTTCGGGTTCGCAAAGGACCCGGCTCCGGAATCTAAGGCCGATTATACGCCCTCAACGACCCTTCCTACGACCTCTTGGTCCCGCAATATCAAGGATCTGCTGATCCTGTTTGTAGACCAGACCACCAGCAGGGTCAAGGATGCGCGTAACATCACGCCGGTTCCCACCTCCAACGACGGTGCAGTGCAGACGGTCACATTCACCAATATCGTCGCCAATACAGGAGGATCGAAATATGATGTTTACGTGATCGCCAATTCCCAGCAGACCGCATCCATTAAGCCCGCAGAGGGTTGGAATGCCTCGAATGTCAAAGGCCGGGCGATCAGCGCCCTGCTGATGGACCTGGTGGTGAATCCCGCTTACGCAACGGACAAGCCGACCTATGACGTTGCCCATCCCGATCCGGAGGCTAATTCTACGGGCTATTCGGAACCTGCGGAGATATTCCTGGCCAAGCAGCCGAATATTGCCGTGGTTGCGGATCAGAATAACACGCTGCCCGTTTTCAATCTGACGCGTGCCGTGAGCCTGATGCGCGTTCGAATCGACCAGCATGCCAACGGCAACGACCAGGTGAGCTTTACCGCTCCCGAGGCCAGTTTCCGGATTCGTCGCTCCGGGATCAGCCTGCGTCCCGACGGTACGGTAACCTACGCCTCGCCGAAGCGTGAAACGGCTGTGCTCTATACCAAAGGAGCGTTCCGGACGACGGAACCGACCGCGGCAGACGGTTACCAGGTCGGTGCGGGCAAATCGATCCTCAATGCCGGTGAACACGTAACCCTGTGGAAAGATATTCTGATGCTCCCGGGCGGCGGTACCGTCAGTGCGGAAAAATTCGATGTCGTGCTGATCGGCAAGGCCCCGGCAGGTTATGTGCCTCTGGGCAAAGCACCCAATCAGCCTTTGGACAGTAGCGGCGGTCGCGTAGCCTGGAGCGGCGCCGTGAACGTGGGTGTGACGGCCAACAACATCCTCGAGGTGACGCTTCCCCTGGAGAGCGCAGGGAAGTGGATCGACGATCCTGACGAACCGGGTATTCCCGATGTCGGATTTTATGCACCCGTTACAATTCAGGTGAATTTGGCTGATTGGGGAAACATCATTTCCCAAACGATTCCTCTCTAACAGGTTTGGAGACGCTGTCCCGTCACGGGGATAGCGCCTCCTACTTTTTACTTTCCCAGTGCCGGGGTCGAAAGGCACATCCACTTTTAAATGATTGAACATGAGTTGCCACCTGTCCAGATACATCCGAATGGTTGCCGGCGTGATGCTGCTGTCGTACACGGCGGTGTCGTGTACGAACGATTATTTCCTGGACGAAAATAACTGTTGGCTTTATGTCCCTGAAATCCAAAAGGGTTCGATTCCGGATTTCACCGCCGTTTTCCATGGTGAAAGTGGCAACCACTTGATCACAAGGAAAGTATCGGCGCCGTTCGACAAAAATGAACTGATGCAAAACGGTATCCTCCGCTTCAAGCTGCAACCGGGTCCATGTATCCTCACCGCTTTTGCCCAGACCGGCAACATGCAAATGAGCGAGGGATTGCCGTTGGCCGATTCTTACATTTCCGCGCCACTTGTACCGCAAACCGAGCACGCGTTCGGCCCGTGCGGCCCGTTGCGCGTCCTGCAATGCCAATTGATGCTTTATCCCATCGGGCATCCCGATTCACAGAATCAACATACCATAGACATCAACGGGGGCCAGCTTTACACCGGAACAATCGTTCACGAATTTCGCGATCTTCCCGCCCAGGTCACCCGCATAGATATACGTTACACCGGCTTGTCCACCCGGCTGGGATTTAACGGCCTCTTCGGCGATGAGTCGCCGGATGACTACACGCTGGTCTCCTATGCTGTCGGAGGTCAGCGGGCGGTCACTCATTCTTTCCAGGACATGTACCTGCCTTCGTCGGGCACCCGCCTTGATGGGGCGGAAAGTGAACTCACGCCGCTTAAACTCGACGTGCTGTTCTATGCAGGGGAGGCGGTAATCGGACACTTCTCGGATGAAATATCAGATCCGGTGGACGAAAACGGAGCGACCGTTTCGGGCAAAGTTTACCTGCGTCCGCGCCACACCCTTAAATTTGAATACAAAGGTTTCACGATCACCGGGATCAGTCTCGTCGGCTGGGAAGGCATGCATCCCGGGGATATAACGCCCATGTAACTCGATCGGCACCTAAAATATAAACCACAGTCTGATGAAAAGAACAATACGAATACTGGTGCTGGGCCTCGTGCTGGTTCTCGCGGCACCCGCGGTGAAAGCGCAGGCGATCAAAACCAATGTCCCGCTGTTGCTGGTTGGTACCCCCAATGTCGGAATGGAATTTACGGTGAGCCAGCAATTCACGACGAATCTCGATATACTTTGGATGCCTTATATGTTCAAAAAACATGAGGAGGTGCTCCGGGCGCTGGTCGGCAGTGCCGATTTGCGGTATTACGTCAAACCGCGCTACTATTATACCAACAATATGTATGACGGTTTCTACCTGGGTCCTTATGTCGAAGCCGGGAATTTCAATATCGGATTTTGGCGGGGTGAAGAGCGGGAAAGTTACCGGTACAAGGGGTGGGGCATTTCCGCCGGTTTGTCGCTCGGATACAAATTTTACCTGTCGAAGCGCTTTCGCCTGGACCTGAACCTGGGGCTGGGGTATGCACACCTGCAATACGATAAATACCAACTTGGCGGCGAATGGGCCGACTATCCGCTGGAACTCAAGGATACCCGGGCCTGGTTCGGACCCACGAAATTCGGCGTACATCTGGTCTATAACCTCTTCAGATAATTTGGCATCATGAATACAACAAACACAAAACAACTGTTCCTGTTTTTGCTCGGAGTACTGCTGGCGGGTACTGTATACGGCATCCGGAACGATGCAGCGGAACAGGAGGGGCAGCGCCGCGAAGGACGGGTCGAACGTTCCGCCGACCTGAATTTCATCAAGGGAAATCCCCAGCGGGCCATGGCGGCTTACAAAAGGGCTTATAACCGCATGAACGAGATGTGCAGCAATGAAAGGCTCAATATGGAGCAACGGCGCAAACTTTTCGGGGATCGCAGCCGCCTGGCCCTGAAAATTGCGAGGAACTATATGTTGTTGCAGGAGCCGGAGCAGGCCGTGATTTATTATAAGGATGTCTGTGATGTAAATGATACATTGTTGACTGTTAATGATGTCTGTTTTTATATCGATGCGCTCCGCCGCCTCGGAGATGACCAACAGGCCGAAATCGTGGCGCGTGGTTTCGCATTCCGCCAACCTTATTCCAACAACCAACGTTATCTCAATACGCTGGCATCGTTGTCCGATGTCCAGCACTATTACGGACGCGGAGATGCGGATTACCGGGTGAACCTGTTGCGTTTGGATACCCCTTTAGCCGAATACTGGCTCGGGGAGTGGGAAGGCAAACCTTTTTACGCGGTCAGCCGGGGGCGGATACAGGACCCGCTGAAGATTTATTACCACAGGACCCAGTTCTTCTCGTTGTACGAGGGCACGGTTCCTGAAGCGTTTCGTTTAATTCCCAGGGAGTTGCAAAGTGGTCCTGTGGCGTTTAGTCCGGACGGTAAAACCATGGTCGCCACGGCATTGGTTTATCGCCGTACGGATCGTATCGTTTCGACCGACAGCGATGCCGGGTTATTCGTTAACCAACTCTACTATTCGCGTTACGATGACGTGCGTAAACGCTGGAGCGATTTCCTGCCGTTGTTCGCCAACCAGGAGGGGAGTTCCTACGGTCATCCTGCATTCTATGACGACGGACGGTCGTTGCTGTTCTCTTCCGACCGGGCCGGAGGCTACGGCGGAATGGATCTCTATGAAACGCATTGGGATCCGCAACAGCAACAATGGAGCGATCCCGTCAATATGGGGAGTGACGTCAATACCGAAGGAGACGAGATATATCCCCGCGTCGTGGGCGACGCCCTCTATTTTGCTTCGAATGGCATGGAGGGATTCGGCGGCTATGATATTTACCGAATGAGTTTCATAAACGACGTACTGGTGCCGGGTACGCTGTTCCATTATCTTTTTCCGGTAAATACCGTCTACAACGATTTCGGAATTTTCTTTGACGGCACCGAAGGCTATTTCATATCGGACCGCCGGGGAGCCGCCGGTAAGGATGATATCTATTCGTTCGACAATACGATCTCTCCGCTGAGCAGTGAGTCGGCTATCGGTGTTTCAGCCGAATATTCCGCCATGGTGGGAAACCTCAATTTGATTTCGGGACTGGGGAACAGCAACACGGAAAGTTTCGAGACGGAAGTGCGCCAGTCGCTGATTTATCCGTTGCCCTCGGCCGGGGATCTGCTCGTGAGCGTCTATTTCGACTTCAACAGCAGCGGGCTCAGCGATGAGGCGCGGGAGAATCTTAGAAATGTGGTGGAAACTATGGGATTCAACGACTTGAATGCGATATCGGTAATCGGTTATGCCGATGAATTCGGAACCGAGAAATACAACCTGAAGTTATCCCGGCAGCGGGCGATGACTGTGGCTGAATTTCTTTCCGATCAGGGAGCAAAACCAGTCCTTTATCCCGAAGGCAGGGGCAAACAAAAAGTCCCGGTATCCGATTTTATCGAGGCACTCCAGAAAAAGGAATCCCGGTATCCGGGTCTCGGGCATTCGGAAATAAAATGGTCTCCGATGAAGCTGACTTTTCAGGAACAGATTGAGGTGACACGGAAAGCCCGGCGTGTCGATGTGATTGTGAAAAAGCAAATGTAATGGAATTCAGATAGATCAGAAAATTAAATACTATGGAAACAGGAAAGAACATCTTCAGGGCGCTTTGTGTGGTGGTCGCGGTTTTTTTTGCCACCCGTGTACAGGCGCAATTTATGCCCGTCGTTTACAACCGCTCTTACGGCGAGGAGATCCATTACAAAATGATTTGTGCGGACTTTAATAACGGCGATGTCGTTGCTGTCGGGGAGAGCGGTTCCCGGCCCATCCTCTCTTGGTTCGACCGTCACGGCGAAAGCATTCTCTCACGTAAATTCCCGGACGGGGACTTTACAAAGATCGCAGGAATATTCCCGTTGCAGGACGGTGAAATCCTGCTGGTCGGGAGTTGCACGCTGTCTCAGCGCGCACAGCGCAACGGTACAATGGGCACAGGCCGGGCTATCGTCCTTACGTCGAAAGGCGCGGTCGAACAGGATGCCCGTGTGGGTATCGAGGGTTCCCGTGTGACAGAGGGACGTCGGCTGGCTGACGGCAGCCTGATTCTCGGAGGCGATTCACCGGCTGTGGACGGTACCCGCAAACCTTTTGTCTGCAAGGTTTCCCCATCCGGTCAGCAACTCTACAACTACATCCCGACAGCCGGGGAGGTTTGTGCCGGGCTGAACGTGCTGGGCAGCTCCACCGAGTATATCCATGCGGCTTTTTCCTCCGAAGACAACGAGGGCAGTTGTGTGGTAAGGCTCGACGAGCGGGGAAAACGTTACTTCATTACGCAGCTTCCCGACCGCACGTTCCGCATCGAAAAAATGGTTTCGACGGTCGAAGGTGATCTTTATCTCGTGGGCGAGGGCCAGAAAACGGGCGGCGCGTTGATCAAGATACGTCCCGAGGGCGATATCGTCTATCAGAAACAGATCGTTCCCACATCCGTGGATACGAAGCTCGACCAACTGATCGTATCTCCCTCCGGGGTGATTATGGTCGGAGGCAACGACCTTTCGAACTCTTATTACGCTCAGTTACGCCCGGATGGGACGGAATTAACATCCTATGTCGACAACGGGGTGATTACCGGGATGACGCAAGATCCCGGTTCGCAGACCTCTATTATCACCCTTTACGACCGTTCGACCTCCCGGGGAAAAGTTGTGAAATTCTCGAACGAGGGGCGCCGGCTGTATGAAAAAAATACATCGGCGGCTTACACCGAACTTCGTATCAACGGTAACGGCGATCTGCTGATGGCCAGTCCGGCAATGGGCAGGTTGAGTATGCTTTCGTCTTTCGGTGAACTGCTTTTTGACCGTTATGTCGTGGAGAACACCGTGACCCAATTTCAGGCTGTGACCTTACCGGCCAACGGCGAGGCGGTATTCCTCGGTGACGGCAGCCAAATCATCAAATTGGCTTACGGGGTATATGTCAGCGATATTCAGGTCAATAAACCGATCATGGGGAACACTACGGCCACTTTCACGGTGACTCTTTCGGGTTACGCTTTTACTCCTGAAGGCGCTCCGCTGCCTGTTACGGTCGATTACAAAACCCGTCCTGTAACGGCTTCCGAAGGAGTCAATTACGATCCTGTAGCGGGAACGCTCTCTTTCGTGCCTTCGACGGACGGTAGCGACCGTTACCTGAATAAATTCTCCGTCGAAGTTCCTATCAACGCCAATGATTTGCTGGAGGGGAGCCGCACTTTCAATCTGGATCTTGCGAATGTGACCAACAGTTACCTGATCCGTGCTTCGAGCCAGGCCCTGATCAAGGACCAGCCGGCCCTTGTTAAAATGGTTGCGACCAAACCGGGTCTTGAAGGACAACAGGATATCGTCTATGAATTGGGCATTTTCAAGACGAACGGGACTCCGCTTACCAATGCCACTCATGCCAATATCGTTATCGATGGTACCTATGGCAAAGGAACGGCCGACAAACTCGATTTCGATATGGGCCGGTTCCCCCGGCTGGTTATCAAACCCGATATGCACAGTGCCAGTATGCTGTGGCGACCAAAGAGGATACCCGTTACGAATCGGTCAAGACCGTCGTGGTCGATTTCAATCATATCTATGCGATGAGCGATACGGATATCTCTTTCGGCAGTCCGGCATTGAGTTGCAAAGGACTGTTGTACGACCAACCGGCTCTACTGGCGATCGAATCGCTGGGTGATTTCGGACGGAAGAACAATGTCGTGTCCGGATTCTTCAAAGTGTCGTTGCTTCGGGCCAGGGACGGCGCGTTGCAGACCAACTGCAGCGGCGGCGATATCCTGATCGACGCGGCCGTCGACGCTTCCGGCACTGCCCGGTTGGGTGAAGACTTCGTATTGACGAACCTGCACGATTTGCGTATCTGGGGAGATGACAAAAGCAGTACGGTCAATATCGACGGAATGGTGCTTTTCTCTCCCGATTCCGAGGTGCGCAGGGTAGCCGTCAAACTTAATGGCGTTGACGCCGGTGCCGATGCAGGTAAGATATCCGTTGCTCCGGACAAAGCAATGGCTGGGTTTAACATTGTTGTAAACAAATAATTCGTTCGGAGATGAGATGCTTTCAGCTGTTTCTCTGTGTCGGTATTCTCCTGGGAGCGTGTACGCTGCGCGCCCAGGAGAGCCGGCCTCATTCCCTGGCGCTGCATTGGGGGGTATGGATGCCTTCCGGGGGCAGTTTCCTGGCCCGGGCAGCTTGTATTGCTCCCGCTGCGGAATGGGATTGGCGCATTTCAAAAACCTTCTCTGTCGGTGCCGGTATCGGTTACACCCGGGGAGATGAAAGCGGTGTCACCAGTGACTTTTATGACGGAGACCTCGTGGCGGGATTTACCGACCGGCGTCTGATCCTGCTTCCCCTTACAGCACATTTGCGCTGGTTTCCAGGAGCTTCCCCGCAGCAGAAACTGCAACCTTTTATCGGAGTTGCGGCTGGCGGCCAATACGCGGAATTCCGGATCACCGGCGACCAGATTAATACCTCCCGGGGCCGTTCGTGGGGCGGAGTAGTGATGCCGGAGGCCGGTATCAGTTTCGCCCCCGTCTCCGGAGGTCGTTTGCGGTTCGAAGCGGCATGTGCGTGGCAGTATGCCTCCAATCGGTGGTCCGTGATGCATGTCGGTTCGCTTCGCGGGCTTTATGTCCGTGCCGGTATCCGGTATGTATTCCGCCGACAACAGCGGGTATATTGAAAAATTAAACAGAATGACGACAAAACTGATCCGATACGCATGGTCGTTGATGCTGGTCCTTGCACTGTCGTGCTCCAAGAAGACTGTGCTGCCTCCTTCTCCGCCGGATGAAGTCCCCGTAACGATCCGCACTTTGGCCGGCGCAGGGGACGACGAGCAATTGCTCAACGCTTCCGAAGCCGTTGTCAAGTCGGTGCGCGTTTACATTTTCGACGGAAATAAGTTGGATCGGATGCAATTCTTCGGTGAAGACGCAATTGCAAAGGGAATGCGGATGCAGGCCAAAGTTAAAGGGCATAAAACCTTCTGTGCGGTTGTCAATGAGCCTGCGGCGCTGACTGGGACGTTGGAAAACGTGACTACCCCGGCCGGGCTGCAGGCTGTCCTGTTTTCCCTGGCCGATTATATGGATCTGAACCGGAGCGTCAGCACGCTCGACCAGCCGGGTACGGCAGGGGCCTATATGTTGCCCCTGTACGGCGAGAGTAATGAGGTGACGATCACCGAGGACGGTCCCAACGACGTGGCACTCGATATTTACCGTGCCGTTGCCCGTGTCGATCTCTATTTGCGTACGGAGGCCTCCGCCTATGTGAATTGTGATGTCACACCGTCCTCTACGCTGACGGCGGAACGGGGTGCGGATATGGGATGTTTTGTTCCTGACGGGGAGGTAACGCCTCCTCCGGGAGCGGTCCGCACGATTACCCGCACTTCGCCGCTGAGGCTTTCACCGGCAACCGATGTGACGGACAAAAGCGATTACAAGCTTGTCTATTCCTATTACCTGCCCGCGCAACGGTTCGCGCGGGCCGAAGACCGCATCCGGATGACCCTGACGGAACTTGACTGGGAGGGCGATACCGCTTCATACCCCTCCTTTTCCCTGGGCGATGGGGTGGTGGGCTACGACAATACGATCCGGCGCAATTCGATTTATAAACTTTATTGCACACTTTCCCAGATCACCTTTCGGGTGGATGCGACGCTGCATGTCGAGGATTGGGACGTAATCCATCAGCATAGCGGTATCTGAAACATATAAGGCAGAAAAAATGATAATATCCTCCTTAACCATATTTTTCCGGCAGCCTCTGGCGCAGCTCGCCGTGTTTCTGTGCGTATTTTGCGTACTGGTACCGGGGTGTACTAAGGATACGGGCGGTGGTGTTCCGGTCTCTGCGGACTTTACCATCCAGCTCCGTATTCCCGGAAACGGAGATAGCAAGGAGGTCCGGTCGGCTGCTGTGGCTGCGGAATCTTCGATCGATCCGCAGCAGTTGTATCTGCTGCTTTTCCGCGAACAGGCCGGCAAGTTCGAATACGCGGCTTTTTATACCCCCGTTACGGTTACGGCCGGTACGGTGGACGGCGCTACCGTCTACTCCCTCTCGCTCCGGTTTCCTGTTCCGGATTCGCGGGACAGTTACCGGTTCATGGTGCTGGCCAATCTGACCGACGATGAATTCGCCGGTGCGGCTGGTCCGGATGGCAGTAACTTCAAGGCTGCGAACGGCACGGCCGATCCGATGGAAACGATCCGCACGGGCATTACCTATGCACAGCCGGGCAACTGGCCGCTCAGGCCGTTCCGGTCGTTTCCGATGTGGGGCGAAAGCGGCGTTTTCACCGGTACGTCGCATACCGTGGGGAGCGTGAGTATGGTGCGTTCCGTGGCGCGTATCGACGTGGGTGTGAACTTCCAGCGGAATCCCGACGGCAGTTATCCGCTGGATAATATGGTCTCGCAGGGAATCGACGGTTTGAAGTTCCGGGTCACTTCGGTGAAGTTGTACAATGTGCCGGAGAAGGGGGTGATCGGGCCCGCCGCCGCGAATTATTCGGAATCGGGCCGCTATGTGACGGCGCCGACGTTACCCGGAAACCCGTCGATTCCGCCGGCTCCGGCTTACACGCGGTGCATTTACACCTTGGGCGATTTGGATTATCCGTCCGGCTCTACGCAAAAGCGGTCACTGACCCGCACGCTTTATGTGCCGGAGGCCGCCAATCACGGGATTTCGGATAATGGCCGGGCGGTTTGCCTGGTGGTGGGCGGAGAGTACAACGGATCGTCGACCACGTATTACCGCATCGACCTCTACGACCGGACGCCGGATGCGGCCGGGAACATCTCCAAACCGACGGTCGCCACCCGGATCGACCTGCTGCGCAACCACATTTACGTGGTGGACATTATCTCGGTCAAGATGAAGGGTTATTCCACTCCCGAAGAGGCTTTCGCCTCCGATCCGGTCTACATGGACGCGACGGTGGAGGTGTGGGACCAGAGCCGGCAGGTCAATGTCTCGCCGGACGGGGTTTACAACCTGAGCATAAACTCCAACACATTTTCTTTCAATGGCTATACGACTTCGGGTTCGGAACAGACGCTTCGCATTACGACGGATTACGACGGTTCGCTGGGTCGGGGTTGGACGCTGACCCCGGACGAGGTGGCCAAGGAGAGTGTTTATTTCCTGCGGAGCGACGGTACCCACTGTCACTACGGCGATCCGGCGTGGCCTTCGTCTGGCGCGCCGGGGACATACTCTTTCCAGGTGGGGATGGAGGATTTTCCGGTCACGCCCGAAAACTTCCGCCGTACGGCGGTCCTCACCGTCCGCGCGGGACGCATCTCCCGACAGGTCACGTTGAACCAGAAGCTCAAGGTCACCGGGCGCATCACCTTTGAGGGAATGGGTGACGATGCGAAGCTGGTGCTGACTGACGATCCGACCGACGCGGGCCTCTTTTTTAAACTTAGCTACGTGATCGGTATCACCAATGACTACGATGGCCACCAACAGCCGCTGCCGTGGCCGGGGCCCCCCCTGCTCGGCCACGTTTTTTATGCAGAGGATATCGCTTTCAATCCCAGCAAAATAACGCCGACTTTTTGGGACAACTTTCACTTGCCTGTAGGGTATCCGGGGTTTGCGTCGCCTACACTGGGCCTAATCCAGCAATCCGGTTTTGGAGACCCGTGCCGGCTGGTCGGCTATACGGCCCGCGAGATTCGGGAGCTCCCAGCGGATGCTCCCCGCAGCCGGTACGACAACGGAATGTGGCGGCAGCCGACCGCGGCTGAAAATGCCGCTTTTTTCGCCTCCCACAGTGCGCCGACAGTGAAGGAGGGGGTTACTGGCTTTTATTTCAGCCCGGGAGATACTTCCGGCACTTTCCTGCCCGCGACCGGCATGCGTGATATGTCGGGTCACGTGTCTCTTCCGCCTAATGCACGGTATCCGTCTTACTACTATTTGTCGTCGAATGAGATTGTTATGAAAAGCAGCGATTCCAATCCCGACAATGTGACCGTGGAATTGATACCTACGTCTCCTGATGCAAACGGCGTTAGCTGCGGCCGGCCCATCCGCTGCGTGCGGCAGTTGCCGGACGATCCGCCGCCCGGCACGTAGCGCTGTCCGGACGTAAACGCAATACACGAACGCCGACGCGAGGTAGGTATCAACGTAAACACGCTCCACGGAGCAAACGTCAACACGAACACGAGGCCCACGCCAACGCCGCCCACGCCAACGGCCATGCAAATGCCAACGCCATACCAACAAAACAGGTAACGACCATGATATTCCGACATTACATGATTCCCGTGCTCCTGACCTGCGGACTGCTGTTCGCGGGAGGGTGCGCGCAGGATTATTTCGACGGCCCAGAGTCTCCCCCTGCGGGCAGCGTTAAATTTACGGTGGCCGTTCCCGGGGGAGTGTCCGCACCGGGAACCCGCGGCCTTCCGCTGAACGACGAACGGACCATCGACCAGGATAATTTTCGCATTCTGCTCTTCAACGAGAATCCCGCAGGCTCCGGCACGTGGGTTTGCAAGCGTGTGATCCAGCCCGGGCCCACCGACTGGGGGGCCTCCACGACCGTCGGCGGTGTCATGGAGCAGTCTTTCCGCATTGCGCTGCTGCCCGAAGAGAAGGGAATCAAATTCAAGGCGATGCTTTTTGCGAACCTGCTTCCCGCTGAATTTCCGGCCTCGGTGGAAGGCAAGACGATGGACTGGGTGCGGAGCAACATCCGCATCGAACTGCCGGACGGCTCGATGTGGCCGACCGACGGCACGCGCAAACTGCCGTTGTACGGCGAAACGATCGGCACTTTTGACAGCAACGTATTCAGTGTGAAAACCGTTTCGCTGATCCGTCCGCTGGCCCGTATCGACGTGGGCGTGAACATCACCTCCCGTGCGGGCGACCTGTACGACCTCGACAACATGGCGGGGTCGAGGCCGGCCCGGGGCGGCGATTTCTACCTGTCGAGCGTGACGGTACATGCGGGCAGCCGGTCCATACAGGTCGCGCCGGACGCTGCGGCTTACGATCCTGCGGCGGGGAAAGTGACCGCTCCCAGCCTCACGGGGGCGGTGCCCTACGCCGTGTCGCCCGGGTTTACGCCGAATCCCCCCAATGCGAAGACCTATATGCTCTCTCGTGAAATCTACGTTCCGGAGTGCTCCGGCAAAACCGACGACAATTCCCAGTCCGTTTTCCTGATCGTGGGCGGCTATTACAACGGATCGTCGTCGGTCACCTATTACCGCATCGACCTCTACGATCCCGGTGCCGATCCCGCTGCTGCGACGGGGCCGACGGCGGCGAACCGCTTCGACTTGCTGCGTAACTACGCTTATGTGGTCGATATCAGGCAGGTGAAAGGTCCGGGGTATCCAGATCCCGAGCAGGCGGCCCAGGCGAAACCGGTCAACGACATGGAGGTGGCGATCGAAGCCAAAGACCAGGCCGATATGGTCAACATCACCACCGACGGCCAGTACCGCCTCGCGCTGAGCGCATCGGGCACGCTGCGGTTCGATATGCCGGGCCAGCGGCGCGACCTTTCGGTCTTTACCGATTACACGGGTATTCCGGACTCATCCGCTTCGGGTTGGTCGCTGACCTGGGACGACTACAACACAAAAAAGGACTGGCTGGTTTTTTACGACGATTCCGGGAACGAGATTCCTGAGTCCGGGTGGGCTACCCAGGGTGTGACGCACGGAGCGGGCGGTGTGACTTCCACGCTGCACATCGGCATGAAGCCTTACCTCAAAGCCGGCGACCGGTTTGTGACGCTCACCTTCACATCGGGGCGCATGAGCGCCACGGTGCGGCTCCAGCAGCACGTCGACGGCGTGCCGGGTGACCTGGGCGAGTGGGGCGACCAGAATATTCCGGTGGACGTGGTTCCCGTCGCCTTTTCGATGCAGCCGGGGCGGATCGTGATGGATTACGGCTTCTACCGGTTCGGTGCGAAAGTCTATATGGACTCCAATTATCCGATCTATTTCAAAGGGTATATCGTCAACGGCGAACTGACCACCGACGGCTCGAACCTTCCCGCCTGGCTGCCGAAACAAAATATTACCGGACTGCCGAACAGCCATGTCAAAAAGACCGTATACATAAAGTACGAGGCGACGGCCGAAAACGAGCATCCCGGCGTGACGCTGCGCTTCCAGAGCGGAAACCTGATCCGGGATTTACAGGTCATTTACGACAACGGTCTGATTCCGTTTACGACGCTGGCCACGGAAGGATGGACGGACTATCCCATCGTGAACGGCCTGGGCATGCTGTTCAATCGCATCGGCAACAAAGATATAGGCAGCACCCCGGCGGCCGGGGACAAAAGCCTGCCCTGGTCGACCGACAAGCAATCGGTGGGCGGAACGGCGACGGGATTCAATACTGCCCAGGCGAATATGCTGGCGGTGACGCGGTTCTATATTTCCACTTCCAATAAAATCCCCGCTTTCACGGAGTGCCGCACAATGGGATATGGCAACGTATGGTTGTTCTCGCGGGACGAACTGCAAGTCTTGCTGAAATACAACCTCATGCTCGGCCCCTCGTACCGATTTGCGCCGCAGAGCGAGCTGCTGAGCTCCTCGGAAGTGGACCAGAACAACGCCTACACGGTGAAATACAACGGTCCCGGCAGTGTATCCTCCTATTCGAGGGATAAAAACGGCTCCTACATCGTGCGATGTGTCCGGGCTTTTTAAAGGATCGCCGCGGTCGGTCCGGGGTGCAGTGCAGCGGAAACGCGGTATAAGTAGTATAGATTGAGTGGTATAAAATGAAATCCGATATGAAAAAGAACCTTTCCCGTCTGGTGGCGCTGGGGCTGGTGTTGGTACTGGGCGCCTGCGTGAAGGACGATCCGACCGGCCCGGGCGGCCCGTTCCGGTTCAGGGTCTCGATCCAGAACCCCGAAGTGGTGGAGACGCGCAGCGCCGCCAGTAGCGGAGAGCTGACCATCGACGATGCCTACGTGCTGGAGTTTAATGCGGACGGGACCTACAAGGGCGGCGACAAGGTGGAGCAGGCCGATATTCTCGACAACGGCACCCGCAGTCCGTCGCTGCTGATGAAGCACGGTTTCACCGAGGGCAGCCGGATCGTTTGCCTGTTCAATACCGGCCTAGGGGCCCTTCCGGCAGGCTTGCAGCCCGGTGTCACCACGACGGCGGAACTCAATACGCTCTTCCCCGCCACGTCGTGGAATATCAACCGCCCCGGAGCGGACGGCAACCGGGGCATACCGATGTCGGGGGAGATGAACTACTCGTTCGGGGTTGCCTGTCCGGTGAAGCGTTCGGTGGCGAAGATCACCGTCGAATTTACGGGGGACGCGGGAGGACTTGACCCCGAAGAGCTGAGCTGGGGCCTCTACCATGTGCTCAGGTCGGATAAGGGGGCGGTCTACGTGCCTGACGGGGAGACGGGCATCGTCACGGCACCGGACATTGCGGCTGCGGATTTCGTCAATACCGCGTTTACGCGCAAAACGCTGGGGTCGTCTGCAACCGAAGGCGAGAAGGCCTACTACCTGCCCGAATATACCACGGCAACGAAAGCAGGCGTCAAACCCGTCGGCGGGAGCGATTTCGACACGGGCCGCACCTGCGTGGTCCTCTACAGTCCGAGCCGGGGCTACTTCCGCATCGACCTGCGCGACTCGAACCGCCAGTACATCGATGTGCGCCGCAACACCCGGATCAGGGTGAACATCAAAAATATCTTCGGCTACGGATACCTTTCGGCCGAGGAGTCTCTGCTGCTGCCGGGCAGCAACATCCAGTTTTCGATCAAGATCGACGGCGACGAGGATGTCATCATCAACAACGGCCAGTACGTGCTGCTGCTTTCCCACGACAGGAAAGTCGTCCCGGACGCTCCCGGTACCTACGTCGTTGCCACCGGCCGGTACTCCCCGTCGCCGGAACTGCCGCCGACGCCTCCCGACGGCCTGACCAACACCATCACGCTGAGCGACATCAAGCCGGCGAATGCAGCCCCGAAGCTGACCCTGGAGACCCACTCGCTGAGCGACGTGGCCCAGCCGATCAAAATTACGAGCGCTGTTCCTGCCAAAACCGCATGGAGCGCCAGCGTAAACGTCCGTGTCGGCAGCACGGTCCAGACGATCTATGTGGGCAACCGGGCCCGGCTGGATTTCCATTTGAATTATGGCGACGGAACCCCGCCGCCGCCGATCATTGCCGAATCGAATGCGAAGATCGTGATCCCCGAAATGCCGAACACCATGTACCGGACGGGAAGTGTTTTCCTTTGCTGGAACTGGAATCCGGCTCCTAACCCGGAAAGCACCAATGAGGACGTGGCCGTGTTGTCGACGATTTCGATGCCGGAGCAGGGGGGTATCCTCTATGCGCGCTGGGGTGACGAGGCGACGGCGAAGTTCGATACGGGAAGCGGCGGCTCCGCGGTACCCGACCAGGTGAAGACGGCTAGGGAAAAGTGGCTGAAACCTTCGCCCGATCCTACTCGTGAGGGCTATATTTTCGACGGATGGTCGGACGGAACCAACGGCCAGAAGTTCGGCGGGGCCGTGACGGCCAGCACGACCTTTACCGCGAAATGGAAGGAGCTTTACAAACGCATCACCATCCAGGGAACGGGCGACCAGGCGATGCTGGTGCTGACCGACGACCCGCACGACGCCGGACTCTATTTCAAGTGGGGCAGCGTGGTCGGCCTCTACAATGCCGGCGGGGCAAACAGCCGGTTGCCGGGTGCGGTTACGGACAACTTTTCGCTCGACGACATTGCCTTCAACCCGACGAACTCCAAGTATATCACCATTACCGACTGGAACAGCGTTCCGTATTCCACCGGAACGGCCCTCCAGCACAATTATGGCACGGTCACCATGGATGGCCTCGGCGACCCGTGCAAGCTGGTCGGCACTACGGTTTACGACATCAAGTACGGCTCCGGCTCCACGGTCGATAACAAGAAGTGGCGGATGCCGACCCAGGCGGATAATATCGCTTTCCTCTCGACGCAATGCTATTGGGGAACGAAAGACGGCGTGAACGGCATTTACGGCAGTTGGGCGAATTTCACGGGTTATGTGAGCGGCAGCTTCATGCCTTCGTCGGGATGGCGGGCCAGTGAGGACGGAAGCAGGTACTATGCGACTCAGAAGCCGGTCTACTGGAGCTCCACGGCGGGGACTAATACCAATACCGGGAGTGCTTGGGAATATACCACGACAGGCCCGAGCATCAACCTGAAAGCGAATTATGACAGGGGATACGCGTTCCCGATCCGCTGCGTGCGGCAGTAACGGCTCCCCGCTGTGCTACGGATGATCGTTGCCGACCATCTCGTGCCGTCCGGGCTGCACTGGAGACCCCGCTCCGGAGCCGTCCGCCCGAACTGCCTGCGCCGGTTTACCCCGTGGTTTTGGAATGCCTGTTCGCTCCGCCATTCTGAATACCGGCCCGACGGACGGGCTGGCTGCCCTGGCGGGAGAAGTGCCTGGAGAATCCAACTCTATAGGGAATGGTGGTTGGTTAAGGAATCTCCGGCACTTCGACCGTCCCGGCAGTTACGGCGGCGGGTGGACGGTCTGGTGGCGTGCGACGCACGGCACAAAATTGTAACCTAACCTTCAAACCCCAAACTTTATGGAAAAGATTAAACTTGTAGAAATTTTGACTGAAGCCCGGCAGGTTTTGCGGGGCCGCTGGGGAAAGGCAGTCTCCGTTTCGGTGTGCCTTCTTCTGATTCTGTTGGCTGTCGCTTGCTTGCGGTTTGTCAACCCGCTGCTGTATACGGCGGCCTATCTGCTCATAGCTGTTCAGGTCGTCGCTGGCGCCCAGTATATCTATCTGGACATGACGCGCGATGAGCCTACCGGGCTGGGGCGTCTTTTTCCCCCGTTGCGGCTTTACCTGCCTATTTTGGGTATCTTCCTGCTGACGGTGATTGCATGCTTCATCGGCATATGCCTGTTTATCGTGCCGGGATTTGTCCTGTCGCTGGGTCTGTCCATGTCGCTCTACATCCTGCGCGACCGGCCCGAGCTCGGGGTGTTCGGCTCCATGAACGCGAGCTGGAAGATGATGAACGGGCACAAAACGGAACTGTTCCTGTTGTCGCTGAGACTGGTCGGTTGGTTTTTGCTGTGTATCGTCACGCTGGGTGTCGGATTCATCTGGTTTTATCCTTATGCCCTTACGGCTGCAGCTTGCTTTTACGAACGTATCAAAGGCAAGGGGTTGGGGACAGAGTAGCCTTATCGTAACTTATCATCTCCCGGAGGATAGGACTAATTCATTTTGGTTAGTAAAAGGTCGTAAGTTAAACACGCGGTTCTTTCCTCCGGGATTTTTCGAAGTCACGTATTTGATTGACCGGATTCGGCGATTGCTGCGGGTGTCGGTTTTTGTTGAGGCAGAGGATAACGGATCACAGAGACGGGTGATCAAGAACAGGAAGACGAAGACCGGGCAGGCGTCCGGAAGGGGCCGGCCAATGGGCAGAACGGTTTGGAATATTTCCCGATCCAAAAATATGAAACTGATATGCAGGAATATGTGACATGTAACGTAGCTCCCCGAGGGAGACGCTCTGCGGGCCGTGTATTCGACAAAACGATCCGGTGGATCATCGGACTGTCGTGGCTGGCCTGTTTTTGCGTATTTATGGCTGTTTTCGGGCTGCCGCTGTTGCTGGTCAGGCTCGGTGAAAAAATGTTCGGAAAATAGTAACAGTCCCGGTTGAGGTGGCATGGGCAGCACGCGGGTTTTGACCGGATTTGTGTTTTAAGTGGCTGAAAAACATGAATGATTTACATTACATTAAATATTTGCTGATACTGGCTGCTGCCATGTCGGCGATCGTGATTTCCCAGACGGTGGGATTCCTAATGACGGCTATCAAGAAACGCAGACAGATGATGAGATATAACAGTTTTGTCCGTGACACGTATACGTGCCTCGGTCAACAAACACCGGCGTTGATCCTGCGGATCCAAAACAGTTATATCCGCGCATACAACGCATTGGGAGACAGTTTGCCCGGAAGATTATTCCGACTCAGGATTTATCCCGAGATGGACGGACGAATAACAGAATAAATGATAGTACTGTTAATGAAAAATCTGGGTGTTGTTTTGTTGTCGGGGATACTGGTGACGGTATTGACCGGCGGCAGGCCATCCGCCATACCGGATCGACAAAATGTCGGACAGGATCCGGTTGGGTATGGCTTTGCCCTTCGTCCCGGAGAACCGTTGACGCTGAATACGGCGTGTCGGGATACGGTGGAATATGTCGATTCCTACGGCGGCAATGGTAACCGCCTGTTTCTCCGTGTGCAGAATGATGCAGGAGCAACCGCGTTTTTTCTCTGCACCGGCAAGCTAATGAAAGCCATATCCCGGAATCCGAAACTGAATCCCGGTGATTTCCTTGCAATCGAGTGGGTTGCGGACAGTGCCGGCATCCCGGTAAAAGGGGATTGGAACGCATATGCCGCAAAAGCCCGACGGGTCGCCAGGATCAGGAACGGTTGGGTATCCCGTTACCTGCGTAAGCATAAAAAACAGATACGGTACACCGTTCAGGGCGGAGATGTAATGGGAGCCTTCAATATGGGAGCTCTTAAAAGGGTGGTGACCGATAATCTGAATACTTTTATCGCTTATCAAACCGATGCGCGAATCATTCGGTGTCTGATTGACAGAAAAGGGTGGCTAGAGGTGTATGCCGTTGCGGGGTGGGCGGAGGATGATTCGCTGGTTGTCGACGCCGATATAACGGGGTATCTTCCTGCGGGACGCAACGGCAAGGTCTCCGTAAGCATCGTATATAATTACTGGGCGAGCAACCCGCGCAAATATTATATCCTTGACGATGAGACCGGTGAATATGCCAGATGGCAGTCGCCTGACCGGTTTGCGGCAGACATGATCCTAAACGACTAAATTGGAATAAGATGAAGAGACTGGTTTTTACACTCCTTTTCGGGATTTCGGTACTGGCAGCCGCAGCGCAGGAGTTCGGGCAGGTTTGCACCGAGAAAGTCCCTGACGAGATCCACCATTTCGACCGATACAAGGTGAACTCACAATTCTACGACGCAGATCTTATCAAACAAAAAAACGATCGCGGGGTGCAACGCTGGTTTTGTAATGACACGATCATGGACGGCTTCTACCGGGGAGTCCCCTACATCGAGTATTATGGGCCGTCTGTATTCGACGGTTTCGATCTGCGTTATAGCGTTTATAAGTTCAAAGACGGAATCCGGAACGATACCGTCCGGGATTACAGGGCCGATGACAGTTGTTTGGTAGCTGAGGTGATTACCCTCGACAGCATACGGAAAATCTATAAAGATTATTACGATAACGGACACTTGAAGATTCTCGCTGAATCATCCAATGGCAAACTGGACGGTATCTGGCAGAAATGGCATTGGGAGGGCCGCCCCCTCCTCCTGCGGCATTACAAAGATGGCGAGCAGTGTGGAGAGGAAAAAATATGGTACGGGAACGGATACCTCTCCGGCATCTGGCATTATGCCGACGGGCAACAAATATTTCCCCATGAACGGTGGTACTATTCGGATTCTGAAGATGAATATTCCTCAACAGCGCCTGATTGGTATAAAATCGAGTACAGCCTCATGCCCGATCAGGGTTCCGACTACACACTGACGGAGATTTTTACGATCGGCAAGGACGGCACCAAACGTTTGACCACCAGTGAATACTATGAATACGGCGATTTGGTGCACAGCACTTATCAACATTGTGATTCCGTCGTGTATGATACGCTTTGCCGACAACCGCAGCAGCGTTTGGAAGTACGGGGGTATTTACGGGGCCGGCTGCGGGAGTATGCGAATTATCCGTTAGATAACCGGAATATGGATAGCACGTTGGGTCCGTACTTCGAAAGCTATTCCGAGGCCGGGGAGCTTACTGAAAAATACGTTTATGATTTTAACCGTGAAAGGACGGTTCCGGTACGCCTCTACAAGAATACGGGAGTGACCGTCACAGATATCACTTCGGCTGAATATGTAAAGTTACTGGCCGATAGTTGCAATATGCCGTTGGATACGGGAGCGGTGCACATATGGAAACCCGATTCACTGGTCGTAGAATTGAAAAAGCGGCAAATGCTACTTTTAAATTATTTGAGTGACTATTACGGTGTGCTGTGGCGATATGACGGCTATAATTCCCGGGCCGGAATGCATGTCCTGAATTGTGTACGTCCTGAAGAAAGACAATATTTTGCGATAGACCATACGTCGGGTGTATCAACCGAACTTTTTTGTAGCTATACTCCGGTTTGCTGTGGAAAATCCGACCTCTTTCTGACCTGTTATGAAGAGCCGTATGCGTGGGAGAAACCGGTGAATGTTGTCTATATCTACAAGGTATTACCGGGAGGGAAGATTGCACAGGTCGCTTCCTGTGACCGGGGGGCCGGTTTCGGAACGCTTGATCTGGACAATTTTATATGGGTCGGCGAACATACGCTCGTTGCTACGAAGGTACCCCGGGAGGAGCCCGTCCAGCTCTATTTCGGGGAGCCGTACGGCAATTTCCTGGAAGGGGACGAGTGTGAAGAAAATGATGACGGGATTTCCTACGCAAAAAGGTACGTACGTATCGAGATCGACCCGCCGGCTTTGGAAAAAGCGGATCCGTTACCGACGATAGAGAAGCTGGAAGAAGAGAATAATGAGTGGGTGAAGTTTACGATACAGGAAAACGATCAGGTGGTGACCGAAGAGAGGGACGGAGGAGAGGAATTTGACGGATAACCTTTTAGAGGTAAAAGATAAAACAGCACAAAATGGAAAACTGATTTTTAGGCTTTGTGGGGAGCTTTGCTGTGTTCGTCTGCGGTTGCAGAACAATCCGGATGGAGCATACAGTGTTCCCTTGAAGTACGCAGAAAGGACGGCGCTTCTTAAAAGTCCGACACATTTTGTCTGCATAGTATAAGCGGGATTATCTTCCAATGGAAGATTGTTTTATTGGAAAATAATAATACCTTTGCGTTGTTATCTTCTTTAGGAAGATTTTTCCATAGGAATATAATCTTTGTAAAACCTTATACAGACCAGATGAAACATATTATTGTCGGAGGTGTTGCAGGAGGTGCAACGGCGGCGGCAAGGATCCGCCGGGCAGACGAGCAGGCGGAGATCATCCTTTTCGAAAAAGGGAAATACATTTCGTACGCCAACTGCGTCCTGCCGTACTATATAGGCGGTGCGATCACCGAGCGGGAAAAACTCTTTGTGCAGACCCCGGCTTCGTTCGGTGGGCGCTTTAACATCGATGTGCGGGTGGAGAACGAAGTTGTGGGTATCGACACCATAGCAAAGAGAGTCGAGGTTCGCCGTGCGGACGGATCGACGTATGCGGAAAGTTTCGATAAGCTACTACTGTCGCCGGGAGCTACGCCCGTGAGACCGCCGCTGGAGGGTATCGACTCCGAAGGCGTTTTTACGTTGCGCAACGTTGATGACACCGACCGCATCAAAAGCTATATTGCCTCGCACAAGATAAAGAGCGCCGTTATCGTGGGCGCGGGATTTATCGGATTGGAGATGGCTGAAAACCTGCATCACGCAGGAGCAGAGGTATCGGTTGTGGAGATGGGGAACCAGGTAATGGCCCCTGTCGATTTTTCGATTGCTTCGCATGTACATCAACATTTATTGCAGAAAGGGGTTCGCCTCTTTCTGGGGCAGAGCGTCGAGCGGTTCGAACGCAGTGGTAATAATATCGAAGTTTTTTTTGCGCACGGTGGGAGTATCGTAACCGATCTTGTGATCCTTTCGATAGGTGTGCGTCCCGAAATCACATTAGCCAAAGTGGCCGGCCTCAGAATCGGCGATGCGGGCGGGATCTGGGTGGACGACTATTTGCAGACCTCCGCGGCAGACGTTTATGCCGTAGGCGACGCCATCGAATTCCCACATCCGCTGACAGGCAAGTCGTGGTTGAACTATCTGGCTAATCCGGCCAATCGTCAAGGGCGCATCGTGGCGGACAACATGGTGTTCGGTAACACGACGAAATACGAGGGTGCAATAGGCACTTCGATCGCCAAGGTGTTCGATATTACGGTGGCTTCTACGGGCCTGGCCGCCAAACGGCTCAAACAGTCCGGCATTCCCTATATCAGTTCGACCACCCATTCGGCCTCGCATGCCGGGTATTATCCCGATGCGCTGCCGCTGACCCTCAAACTGACCTTCGATCCCGCGAACGGCAAACTTTACGGTGCCCAGTGCGTGGGTTACGACGGGGTGGATAAGCGCATCGACCAGATCGCACTGCTCATTAAGCGTGGCGGCACGGTGTATGACCTGCAGAAAATCGAGCACACTTATGCTCCGCCTTTCTCCTCTGCTAAAGATCCGATTGCCATTGCTGGTTATGTGGCAGGCAATATCATCAGCGGAGCGATGCCTGTGGTGACATGGAGGCAAATATCGGAAGCGGATCGCACCGATACGCTGTTTCTGGATGTGCGTACCCGGGAGGAGTTTACCTTCGGTGCAATTCCCGGAGCGGTGAATATTCCACTCGATGAACTTCGCGGCCGGATCGACGAGTTGCCGCACGACAAAGATATTTATATCTATTGCGCGATCGGATTACGAGGTTATCTGGCGCTGAAGATACTGATGGGGCACGGGTTTAACCGTGTCAAAAACCTGTCGGGCGGCTACAAAACCTATGCTACGGCGACTGCGCCGATAGTGAACACAATGGCTCCTGTGGACACTTGCTGCACGACCGGCGTGGATACCCGGCGTGTGGACGGGCAGGTCAAAACGGTGCGAATCGACGCCTGCGGGTTGCAGTGCCCCGGGCCGGTTATGAAGATCAAGCAGGCGATAGATTCGATCTCGGAGGGCGAACGGATCGAAATGGTCGCTACTGACGCCGGGTTCTCGCGTGATGCGCAGGCGTGGTGTAATACAACTGGCAACCGATTGGTATACAAATCAGAAGATAAAGGGAAATATACAGTGGTCATAGAGAAAGGTTCGTCCGATACGTGCACGGTTCTGGCTGCGGGTGGTGGCAGGGCCAAAACGCTGATCATGTTTAGCGACGACCTGGACAAGGCGCTGGCGACCTTCGTGCTGGCCAACGGCGCGGCAACCACCGGACAGAAAGTGTCGATATTCTTTACCTTCTGGGGACTGAACGTGATTAAGAAAACAGCGAAACCTAAGGTAAAAAAGGATATCTTTGGCCGGATGTTCGGCATGATGCTGCCCTCGTCGTCGCTGAAGCTCCGCCTCTCGAAGATGAGTATGCTGGGGATCGGCGACCGGATGATGCGCCACATCATGAAAAACAAGGGGATCGACTCGCTCGAATCTCTACGCCAGCAAGCTATCGATAGCGGCGTGGAATTCATAGCCTGCCAGATGTCGATGGACGTGATGGGGGTAAAGCGTGAAGAGCTGTTGGATGATGTGACTGTGGGCGGTGTCGCCACCTATATGGAACGCGCTGAAGAAGCGAACGTCAACCTGTTTATTTAATTGGTTATAGATAAGGGTTTATTGAAGAATTATTGGCTGATCGGGAGGGAAATCGTGGTCGGGACCTAAGGTGGTTGGCTCTAATTTCGTTTATGTGTGTGGGAGCGGTAGGGTCTGTACCCGACCGTCTTTTCGCCCGTGAAGAGCACGGTATGGTGCGCCTTGAGGGAGGACTTGCTGTTCAGTGTGTTCCGGATAAAGTCGGAAACGGATAAATAGTTGTTGAAAATTTTGTGTGACAAGCCGTCCTTATCTAAAAGTCAGGACAATGGATAAACTATGTAAGATCCGCGACATTCAGCGCGCAGTTAATCAATTCGAGCAGAGTTTTGATAAAGAGTATGGAATCTCTTTGAACGAGGGTATGGCGCTCTGTTCGCTGCTTAAGCAGGGGTGCCTCTCGTCGGGTGAGATAGGAGAGTTGCTGGGGCTGACGTCGTCGAACAATTCGAAGATAATGCGCTCTGTCGAGAGTAAGGGTCTGGTCGAACGCGTGATGGGCACAAAGGATAGGCGACAGATGTATTTTTCATTGACTCCGGAAGGCAAGGAGCTGATTTCTGCCATTACATGCGAGCAGGTTGAAATTTCGCCTTTGCTCCAGAAATTATTGGAGTAAACAGAAAAGAGTTCGATAGGCAGCACGGGGCCCACCGTGCTGCTGGTTGCAGACTCCATGTTGTCCGTCTTGGTTCGTTCTCTGTTTCCCGAGGTCCGTAAACCGAAATCTGCAGCACCCTTCATCCTGTCGACACGGGCCTTGCCGGGACCGTCGCGCTATAGTATGCGGCAAGTTGTATGTACACAAAAGAAAAGAGGTCGCGATTTTCATCGTAACCTCTTCGTTTTCTGGCTCCTCAACAAGGACTTGAACCTTGGACCCCCTGATTAACAGTCAGGTGCTCTAACCAACTGAGCTATTGAGGAATGTTTCTATCGTTTTGCGAGTGCAAATATAAACCAAAATCTGAATACTGCAAAGGTTTTCGTGAAAATATTCCCGATTTTTTTGTGAAAATTGTGTTTCGTGCTCTTCTGTGTCACCCTGAACCAGTCTGCAATCCGTTGGAATACAGCATAACCGATGTCTCTGACAGCTGGCTAAAGCCGGATTTACCTTTTACCTGTTATTTGTTCCGGAAATTCTGGGCGCGCGTTACACGTCCTGCATTCCGATTTCGGTAAACCCGGCATTCGGATAGGTACGGTTGAGGTATTGTTTCAGGTAGCGCCGCGTATCTTCCGTGATCTCCCGGCTCGTCGGCGGATAGAGGTTGTACACCAGTTCGGCCACTTCGATATTCCGGGCACGGCACGCTTCGAGGCTCAGCACGGTGTGGTTGATACTGCCCAGCCTTGGAGAGGTGACGAGGATGACCGGGAGGCGGCGGTCGGCAATGTAGTCGATCGTCGAATAGGTGTCGGTCAGAGGGACGAACAGGCCCCCGGCTCCTTCGAGCAGGACCGTGTCGTAACTTTCGAGCAGTTTACCCGTACTCTTTTCCACCAGCGACAGGTCGATCTCCCGGTTGTCGATCTCGGCCGCCAGTTGCGGTGAGGCGGGGTAGGTAAAGGTAATCGGGCAGGTGGTGCCGTCGAGGTCTTCGCGTTGCAGCGGAATGCCCATGATACGGCGGTGCAGTTCGATGTCTTCCGAAATGCCGGTGTTACCCGTCTGGATAAATTTCTGGGTAATGACCCGTTCGCCCCGGGCCCGCATGTCACGGGCCAACACACCCGTTACGATGCTTTTGCCCGCGTCGGTGTCTATACCTGTGATGAAATATACATTTTTGCTTATCATACGCATGCGTTTTAACTTCGAATATCGTTTCAAAAGTAGTATCTTTGTAAGTCTAGTACAAATTTTCTATGGATATCATCCGGTTGGAAGAGAAAATAGCGGCGGGCTGCCGCCTCGGTTACGACGAAGCGTTGGAATTGATGCGCACGACGTCCCCCGGGGAGTTGTACGAATTGGCCCATCGCCTGAGGACCCGTTATCAGGGCAAACGTATCGATACCTGTTCGATCATGAATGCGCGGAGCGGCCGTTGCAGCGAGGATTGCAAGTGGTGCGCGCAATCGAAATTCCACAAGACCGATATTGACGTCTATCCGTTGGTGGGCGAAACAGAGGCCGTACAGGAAGCGGCGCATAACGCTTCGAAAGGCGTGGGGCGCTTTTCGCTGGTGACCAGCGGGCGGACGCTTACCGATGCTGAAACCGATCGTGTGTGCGCGATTTACCGTCGCATCGGACGTGAAGTGCCGATTCGTCTCTGTGCATCGCTCGGGTTGCTGACCCGGGAGCAATTGGTGAAACTGCGAGAGAGCGGGGTAGAGCACTACCATTGCAATATGGAGACCGCCCCTTCCTATTTTTCGAAACTGTGCAGCACGCATACGCCCGAAGAGAAGATACGGACGATTGAGTGGGCGAAAGAGGCGGGACTTAAAATTTGTTCCGGGGGTATTATCGGGATGGGGGAAAGCGCCGAGCAGCGCATCGAGTTTGCGGTGACGTTGCAAAAAATCGGTGCCGTATCGATTCCCGTCAACGTGCTCAACCCGATTCCGGGAACGCCGCTTGCCGATGTGGCGCCGCTGACCGATGCCGAAGTGCTCGTGACGATGGCGATGATGCGGATTATCAATCCGGAAGCGAATATCCGGTTGGCAGGAGGGCGCAATATGATCAAACACCTTGAAGAGAAGGCGTTGTATTGCGGGATCAGCGCGTCGATCGTGGGTGACCTGTTGACTACGACAGGCTCGGATATCGATACCGATAAAGCGATGTTCCGCCGGTGCGGCTTCGAGGTGTAATGAGTTTTTGTAGTACAGGAAGATTTCACCGTAAGGGAGGAAAACGCATGAAAAGGTTCGTTTTTATAGCGGTAGCCCTGCTGGCATTTGGGGGTGCGGCTGCACAGCAGCCTTCGACGATGAAATTCACCGCCGACGAGTGGGATTTCGGCACTATCAAGGAAGAAGGCGGCAAAGTGTCGCACCGCTTCGAATTTACGAACAGCGGCCCCAATCCGTTCGTAATCCAGAAGGTCGAGACCTCCTGCGGCTGCACGACACCGACTTTCACGCGCGAGCCGGTGTTGCCCGGGCGTAAAGGTTATGTGGAAATTACCTACGATCCGCTTTACCGGCCCGGTTCTTTCCGCCGGGAAGTGACGGTGACGAGCAATGACCGCAAGAATATCAACAAATTGATCATTCGCGGCAATGTGATAGCGACTCCCCGGACGCCGCAGCAGGAGTTTCCGGTCGAGGTTGGCGGCGGGCTGATGGCTTCCCGCACGACGGTCGGGGTGGGGTATCTCGCACGCGGGACCTCACAGGCGGGAACGCTGGAATATTATAATGATTCGAAAAATTCCGTTACGCTCGGCGTCGAGTACGAGTCTCCTGCGATTCCGGGTTTCAGTGTATCGTTTTCATCCCCGGTACTGCAACCGGGTGCGCGGGGCGTTATGACGCTTACCTTCGACCTGCGCTCGGCCGACCTCTGGGGACGCCTGACCGGCGGGTTCTACCTGACCGTAAACGGCCGCAAAATGCCGGTGCGTTTTACCGCTACGGGCATTGCCGTGGAGGATTTTTCGAACCTTACTCCCGAACAATTCAATCAGGGCGTACGGGCCGATTTTACCGCGCAGTATTACCATTTCGGCGATGTGAGGGCCGGGGAGGAGAAGACCAAAAACTTTACCGTGACCAACACGGGTCGGTTGCCGCTGGTCGTTCGCTATGTGCATCCCGACGAGCATATGAGCGTTACACTGAAACAGGGGGCTGTGATCCGGCCGGGGGGATCGGTGACCTTCTCCGGAACGCTGCGTACCGAGGGAGCCCGGCCGGGCCGCTTTATGGGGACGACCGTGATTATCCTGAACGATCCGCAGCGTCCGATGCGCGAACTGAGGCTGACGGGCAACGTGATTTGACGGAGCCGTTGGGCCGGATCACCGCGTTTGCGATTTGGATACCGCCTGTGATGGGAGTGAAAAACGATATTTTGCCAGCAACACAAAACAAACGATATGTTTAAAATTCTCAGCAAAGAACTACTGGCCCCGAACATCTACCGGATGGATATCGAGGCTCCGCGTGTGGCACAGTCGGCTAAACCCGGGCAGTTCATCATTCTGCGGCTCGACGAAAAGGGCGAGCGGGTTCCGCTTACCATTGCCGATTACGATGCGGCGAAAGGCTCCGTAACCATCGTGATCCAGACGGTCGGCTATTCCACCGGCAAACTTTGTGAACTGAATCCCGGCGATATGATCGCCGATTTCGCAGGGCCGCTCGGCCAGCCTTCGGAATTCGTGCACGACTCCCCCGGGGAGTTAAGCCGCAAGCGTATCCTGTTCGTGGCGGGCGGAGTAGGTACCGCACCGGTTTATCCGCAGGTGAAGTGGCTCTTCGAGCATGGTATCAAAGCCGATGTGATTATCGGGGCGAAGAACAAGGATACGCTGATTTTCGTCAACGAGATGGAAGCCGTGGCCGGAAACGTTTATATCGCCACGGATGACGGCAGCGCGGGGTATAAAGGATTGGTGACGGCTCTGTTGTGCGATTTGATCGACAATCAGGGCAAGCATTACGACGAGGTGATCGCCATCGGTCCGATGATTATGATGAAATTCGTCGCGCAGACGACGCTCAAATACGGGATCAAAACGATCGTCAGCCTCAATACGCTGATGGTCGATGGAACGGGTATGTGCGGTGCCTGCCGGGTGACTGTCGGGGGCAAGACGCGCTTTACCTGCGTGGATGGCCCGGAGTTCGACGGGCATCAGGTCGATTTCGACGAGGCGATGCGCCGCCAGGGTATGTACCGCACCATCGAAAGCCGCAAGGCGCACATGGCCGAAGAGCGTGCCCAGGGGCATGCCTGCAACATTGGATTGGACAGATAATCGGAGAAGGAGAGATGGCAAACAAGATAGGACGCGTTCCCGTACGGGAACAGGACCCGCAGGTGCGGGTCACCAATTTCGAAGAGGTGTGTTACGGCTATTCGCTGGAGGAGGCACAGTTGGAAGCTTCGCGCTGCCTGCATTGCCGTAAGCCCCGCTGTGTCGACCATTGTCCGGTATCGGTGCAAATACCCCAGTTTATCGCCGAGTTGGCGGCGGGCGATCTGGCCGCTGCCGCTGCGGTGATTGCCCAGGACAGTTCCCTGCCGTCGGTTTGCGGCCGGGTTTGTCCGCAGGAGTCGCAATGCGAAGGTGCCTGTATTCTCGGTATCAAGGGCGAGCCGGTGGCGATTGGCAAGATGGAGCGTTTCGTCGGGGATTGGGCGCTGGAACATGCCGATGAGATGCAAGCTGCGGATCGAACCGCTCCGAACGGACACAAGGTGGCCGTTATCGGCAGTGGCCCGGCGGGGCTGGCCTGTGCATCGGACCTGGCCAAGATGGGGTATCAGGTGACGATTTTCGAAGCGTTGCACAAGCCGGGCGGCGTGTTGGAGTACGGGATTCCTGAATTTCGCCTGCCCAAAAGCCGTGTAGTGGCACGGGAGATCGACAATGTCCGTAAGTTGGGCGTGAAGATCGAAACCGATGTGATTGTAGGCCGCACGGTGACTATCGACGAGTTGTTGGACCGTGAGGGGTACGAGGCTGTTTTCGTCGGTTCGGGCGCAGGGTTGCCGCGTTTTATGAATATTCCGGGTGAAAACCTGAACGGCGTGCAGTCGGCCAATGAATTCCTCACGCGGGTCAACCTGATGAAAGCCTACGATAACAGTTACGATACGCCCGTTTATGTGGGTCAGCGCGTCGTGGTGGTCGGCGGCGGCAACGTGGCGATGGATGCCGTGCGTACCGCAGCGCGTCTGGGTGCCCTCTCCAGTATCGTTTACCGCCGCAGCGAAGCCGAACTGCCGGCCCGTGTCGAAGAGGTGCATCACGCCAAGCAGGAGGGAATCGAGTTCCGCATGCTGTCGAATCCGGTCGAAATTCTCGGTGATGAGAAGGGTTGGGTTCGCGCGATCCGGTGCATCCGTATGGAACTCGGCGAACCCGATGCTTCGGGACGCCGTTCGCCGGTGGAAATTCCGGGTTCCGAATTCGAACTGCCGTGCGATGTGGTTATCATGGCGCTGGGCACTTCGCCGAATCCGCTGATCGTTTCGACGACCGAAGGGCTCGAAGCGACAAAGCGCGGTTGCCTGGTGGCTGATGAGGCTTACGGGGCGACGACCCGTGCCGGGATTTTTGCCGGAGGCGACGCCGTGACCGGCGCTGCTACCGTGATCCTTGCGATGGGGGCAGGCCGTAAGGCGGCAGAGGGAATCGACAGATACATAAGGGCTAAAGGATGATATATTCGGGCTTATTTGCAGGGTATTATTGTCTGGTGTGTAAAAAAATCATACATTTATAGGGAAGACTAACCTATAAATGTATATTGATTATGTACGGACCCGGCTTCACTCCCCAGACGCCACGTCCTGCTGCGGATGACGCTCCGCCTGTTCAGACGGTTTCGACCGTCGAGTGGTTTTTCGCTATCCTGTTGATGGCAATCCCTTTAGTCAACCTGATTTTTCTTTTGGTTTGGGCGTTCGGTGACGGAATCAACCCCAATAAGGTGACTTGGGCGAGGGCGGCGCTGCTCTGGATGGGTATTTGGTTTGTGCTCTCGCTTTGCTTTTTCTCGACGGTGATGAGTGCCCTCACCACAGTGATAGCTAAATAAATTTTCCCGTACCGGCAACATCGACACCGGGACGGGAAAATTGTTTTATAGGCAGGACCGCTTTGGCGGCGATCGTTTGCCGGTTCTGATGCAGGCAAGTCGCGGAGGAGTCTCCGGCGGTTGTTCGGGTTAGTGCCGCAACCGTTATTCTTCCGTAACCGGACTGTTCATGGTGACGAGCACTTTGTCGATGCGAGCACCGTCCATATCGACGATCTCGAAATCGAACTCTTTCCAGGCGAAGCGCTCGCCGGTAGCGGGAATGCGTTCGAGCAAATCGAGGATCAGTCCGCTGAGCGTGTTGTAGTTGTACTCGTTGTAAAGCTCTTCTCGGTCGAAATAGGCAAGGAAATCATAGAACGGACATTGTCCGTCAACCAGATAACCGCCCTCTTCGCGCGGGATAATCTCTTCCTCTTCGCCGACTTCGGGCATGCCGCCGATCAGTGCGCGGACGATGTCCTTGAGCGTGACGATACCTTCGACGCTGCCGAACTCATCCGTTACGATGCCGTATTTCACCTCTTCGGCTTTCAGTCGCGCGAGTGCGTTATAGACGCTCAGTTTTTCCGGGATGTACTTGGCCGGGCGCAATACCTGCCGCAGGGTGAAGCCCGGCGTGTCCAGCTTGCCGAACAGGTCTTTGAGGTAGACCACGCCCACGATGTTGTCGAGCGTATGGTCGGCTACCGGATAGGCGTTGTAGAGGTTGCTCTCCACAATGCGTTTGATCTGCTCGTTGTCGTCAGAAATGTTGAGCCATACCAATTCGCTGCGATGCGTCATGATTGATCCGACGTTGCGGTCGCCGAGGTTGAAGACCCGTTCTACCAGCTCCTGCTCGACTTCCTGGACTTCGCCGTCTTCGGCGCCTTCCTGGATGATCGCTTTGATCTCCTCTTCAGTCACCTTGCTCTCCCCGGCTTTGTCGAGTCCGATCATGCGCATAACGCCGTTCGTGCTGCACGACAGCAACCAAACGAACGGGCGTCCGATGCGGGAGAAAAGGTACATCGGCCGGGCGACCAGCTTCGACACTTTTTCCGCTGCAGTCATGCCGATCCGCTTGGGGACCAATTCACCGATGATGAGCGTCAGGTAGGTGACCACCACGACGATCAGCGTTTGGGAGATGACTACACTGTAAGGTTGCAGCGGTCCGATTTTGGCGATTACGGGTGCGAACCGCTGGGCCAGTACGTCGCCCGAGTAAAGACCGGTGAGGATCCCCACCAGCGTAATGCCGATCTGGATCGTCGCCAGGAATATGTCGGGGCTGTTGGCCAGTTTCAGGGCGGTTCCGGCAGCTTTGCTCCCTTTCTTCGCATCGGTCTCCAACCTCGACTTACGGGCTGATACCAGTGCAATCTCGGACATGGAAAGGACTCCGTTGAGCAGGATCAGGCCGAGTATGATTACAATTTCCATAAAATAGTAAAGAATTGACGGTGTCAAGATACTATAAATTATGCAAATCTGGAAAAACACCGGTTTTTGTATCTGGCCGTTGGTATCGGTTGTCCGGGGCTTTGCTTTGCCGCCGGTGGCACGTTAGGGTGTCGGAACTTCTGGTGAGGACAATGCAAGAGCGAGCAGACGGTTAATTTTTAGGAATAAGAATGTTTTATATTGTATAAAACGCTATGTGTTTTGTTGAAATATGGTTATATTTGGGTAGGTTGTTCAATCCTAAACAAAATATAGGTATGATGATACGGCGAAGGATTTTGTTACACCCATTGATGTTTTGCCTGATTTGCAATGCAATGGTGTTATTGTCGTTGACTTCGGTCCGGGCGGCGGATTCCTCTCCGGACGGAACAACGGTTGACCGGATTACGTTCCGGGAAGAGAATCGGTTCGATCCGGTCGTTTACGTGGACGGGGCCGAGGTGAAGGAAGGGATGCAGGGCCTGAATCCCGATTCTGTTTTATCGGTGCATATTTCGTCAGCAGGGGATACTTTGTATGTCACCTCGCTGTCCGGAGTTGATTACGGCGGCCGTTGGATCGCACCGGATCAGGCGCTGCGGCACAAAAAGGCTAAGCGTTATTTGATCGACTGGCAGCCTGCGGATAAAAAGCAGGTGAAACAGTTGCCCCTCGATGCGATCAAGAGCGCGGAATACGATGCTTTGGACCGTACGCTCAGCATCCTCTCCCGCGACCGGAATGGGGTGGTGTATGACCGGAACGGAGTAGCTTTCGTTTTTCTGTATCGCACGGCACCGGGAGCGGAGTCGTCGCGGCAGGCTGCCGATTCCCTGCGTTCCTGCCTGGCCTATGCCGCATCGTTCGCAGGTGCTGAATTCCAGGGCGCCGGGGTGGATTCGTTTTCGAGGTGGGTTGCCACTCAAGTAATTTATCCGCCGACTTTGCAGCGGTTTAATAAAAGCGGACTTGTGCGTGTCGCCTTCACCGTGCGTGCGGATGGCTCTGTTTGTGATTTTCGGGAGTTGGAATCTTCCAGTCCGTTGTTTACCCAGGAGGTGATCCGGGTGATGCAGGGTGCACCCCGATGGCAACCCGCTACTGCATTCGGTAAACCGGTGGACGCCTCGTATACGGTTGCTCTGGAGTTCAATACCGGTTCATCTTCCAATAATTACAGACATGTGTTGGGTGACTTCAGGGCTGGAAGTTTGCAGCGTCAGTTCGGGGGATATTGACACTTCCGATTGTGTGTTCGGAGCTTGATTGCAATCACTTCATGCAAGTTACTGGCTTTTCTTGCGATTAAACGACAAAGGCTTCGGGCAAGCAGCCCGAAGCCTTTGTAAAATGTGTAAAGAATCCGTTATTTCGTGAATCCTTTGCCGATGGCGATGAAATCCTCGGCTTTCAGTGCTGCGCCGCCGATCAGGCCGCCGTCCACGTCTGCCTTGGCGAACAGTTCGGCTGCATTGCCGGGTTTGCAGCTGCCGCCGTAAAGGATTACGGTTTCGTTCGCAGCATCGCCGAATTTCTCAGCCAGCACCTTGCGGATAAAGGCGTGGATCTCCTGTGCCTGTTCGGCCGAAGCGGTCTTGCCGGTACCGATGGCCCATACGGGCTCGTAAGCGATGATCAATTTTTTGAACTGGTCGGGAGTGAGGTTGAAAACAACCTCTTCGATCTGCTTGCGCACTACGTCGAAATGTTTGCCGGCTTCACGCTCCTCGAGGTTCTCGCCAACGCAGTAGATAGGTGCAAGGTTGTTGGCGTAAGCCTGTTCCATTTTCTTATTCAGCGTAGCGCTGGTTTCGCCGTAATACTGGCGGCGTTCGCTGTGTCCGAGGATTACATACTCGACGCCGAGCGAAGCGATCATCTGGGCCGAAACCTCGCCGGTGTAGGCGCCTTTGGCTTCGGTGGCGCAGTCCTGGGCAGCTACTCCGATACCGGTGCCGCGCGACAGCTTCACGATTTCGGAAAGGTGCGTGTAAGGGGGGGCCACGATGAAGTTTACGCACGAGCAAACCTCGCCTTTCTTGGCGGCAACCTCTTTGAACAGTTCGACACCCTCCACCGGAGTGGTGTTCATTTTCCAGTTTCCTGCGACAATTTTCTTTCTCATAGTCTTATTATCAGTAAATTAAATGCATTTTTATCGTTGTGGGCGTACATCCGGTTCCAATCCGGGATGCATCGCTTTTGTAGCTCGGTTCCACGGAGGGAGTGTGCTGGCTTGGCGTGGTCCGCTGCCTAGGCCGCAGCCGCCGGAAGCCGGTGTGAGGGGTTATTCCCCGATCCAACTGCGTACGTCTTCGATCGTCGGGTTTTTGAGGCCCAGTTTGTTTTTCTTGTTGAAGCCGCACAGGTCGTTGAAGAGCTTGCCCGGTGCGATTTTGCGCATGGCCTCGACGGTCAGCAGGCTCATTTTGTGCAGGACGGGGACCCATTCCGCCGGGACGCCGACTGCGCCGAATTCCTTCTCGCCGTCTTTTTGCGCGGCCTTTTCAGGACGCATCTGCGGGAAGAAGAGCACGTCCTGGATCGTGGTCTGGCCCGTCATGAACATCGTCAGGCGGTCGATACCCATACCCATGCCCGAGCAGGTCGGCATGCCGTATTCGAGTGCGCGGACGAAGTCCATATCGATGAACATCGCCTCGTCGTCGCCTTTCTCGCTCAGGCGCAGCTGCTCCTGGAAACGGTCGAGCTGGTCGATCGGATCGTTCAGTTCAGAGTAGGCGTTGCACAACTCTTTGCCGTTCACGAACAGTTCGAAACGTTCGGTCAGGTCCGGATTGTCGCGGTGGCGCTTGCACAGCGGCGACATGTCGATAGGGTAGTCGATGATAAAAGTGGGCTGAACCAGCTCCTCTTCGCAGTATTCGCCGAAGATCGCGTCGATCAGTTTGCCTTTGCCCATCGTCTCGTCGATTTCGACGTTCAGTTTTTTGCATGCTTCACGCAGCTCTTCTTCGCTTTTGCCGGTGATATCGAAGCCGGTTTTCTCGCGGATCGCGTCGGTCATCGACAGGCGGCGGAACGGGCGGGCGAAACTGATTTCGCGGCCGTCGATCATTACCTCGGTCTTGCCGTGCAGTGCAATGGCGACCCGTTCGAGCATCTCTTCGACGAACTCCATCATCCAGATGTAGTCCTTGTAAGCGATGTAGATCTCCATCACCGTGAACTCGGGGTTGTGCGTACGGTCCATCCCTTCGTTGCGGAAGTCCTTGCCGAACTCGTACACGCCGTCGAAACCTCCTACGATCAAGCGTTTGAGATACAATTCATTGGCGATGCGCAGGTAGAGCGGGATGTTCAGTGCGTTGTGGTGCGTGACGAAAGGCCGGGCCGTCGCTCCGCCGGGAATTGGCTGCAGGATCGGCGTCTCCACCTCGAGGTAGCCCCGCTCGTTGAAGAACTGGCGCATCGTGTTGACGATCTTACTCCGCTTGAGGAACGTATCCTTGACCTGCGGATTGACGATCAGGTCGACGTAGCGCTGGCGGTAGCGCTGTTCCGGATCGCTGAAGGCATCGTATACTTTGCCGTCTTTCTCCTTGACTACGGGCAGCGGGCGCAGCGCTTTGCTCAGCAGCGTAAATCCCTTGCAATGAACGGACAGTTCACCGGTCTGGGTGATGAAGACGAAACCTTTGATCCCGACGATATCGCCGATGTCGAGCAGTTTCTTGAACACCTTATTGTAGAGGGTCGATTCGGGATCGCCTCCGCACACTTCGTCACGTTTGATGTAGACCTGGATTTTGCCGGTATGGTCCTGCAATTCGAAGAACGATGCGCTGCCCATGATCCGGCGGCTCATGATGCGGCCGGCCAGTGAAACGTCCTGGAAATTGCCCTTTTCTGGGTCATACTGCTCTGCGATCTGTGCGGCGGTCGCCGTCACTTCGTATCTGGCTGCGGGGTAGGGATCGATGCCCAGGTTGCGCAGCTCGGCGAGCGAGTTGCGGCGGATCTGCTCCTGTTCGCTCAGTTCCAACGTGCTCATAATAGCGGTTTGAATGTTAAATACAGGCAGCAAATGTACAAATTTTTCACTTCTTTTCCCGCGAGGAATCGAAAAATAGTCGTACATTCGTTGTCGGAACAGCTAACGAATCAAGATTATGAAAAACTATTTCAATTTTCGGGTGCGCGGGTTGCAGCTTTTTGCCGTTTGCATCGGTTATCTGCTCTGTATCGTAGCGGGCGGTTATAGCGGCATGACGATCTCCATGCACTATACGCAGGCTGCGGCGATGGCAGCCGTGGACCCGGTAACCTCTTCGGCGGTTGCACGCGAAGCATTGGTCGAACTCGTCGTGTTCCAGATTCTATATTTGCTGGCGGCGTGCCTGCTGGCTTTCTTTTATATGCGTATTTGCATAGAGGGGATCGAATACCGGGGCGAAGCCGTCCGGACCGATTACAGTTTCGGCCGGTATTTGGGATTGGTCGCTTTGGGAACGCTGCTGACGTTTGTAACGTTGGGGATTTATTATCCTTGGTTTATCGCGCGGATGACGCGCTTTTTCTCGGACAACGCGACATACCGCGACAGGCCGTTCCATTTTAAGGGTGCAGGCTGGACGCTGTTTTGCCTGATGACTTTCGTACTGATGATTCCTTACGGTATCCTGGCTTTTGTGCTCTACTTCTCGTCGGGTGTCGCAGCGGCTACCGGCAGCGCATTCTTCGGGATTCTCGTTCCGGTTTGCGGCGTGGGAATCCTGCTGTTGCTGGCACTCTATTACTATCTCGAGTTTAAATGGTTCATCGATTTCGCATACGGCGAGTACCGGATTCGCCTGAAAAGTCCGGTGTTGGTGGCCCTGCTCTTTTTCTTCATCCAGTTTACGTTATCGATCCTGACGCTCGGATTGTACCTGCCGGTGGCGTTGGCGATGATTTACCGGTTCCTGGTCGACAATACGGTGCTGTTGTCCGGTGACGGCGACGAGGCGGGACGTTTCGGCTATCAGGGGCGTTTCGGGTACGATTGCCTCTATGTCTTCGGCCAGTCGATGTTGGTGCTGCTGACAGCGGGCATTTACCTTGCGTGGGCGACGGCCCGGATCGGGCGCCGCCTTGCTTCGCGCACCTATCTGGAATGCCCCGATACCGGGGGAGCTGTCGGATCGGGAACAGAGGGTGCGGAAGCAATCGCGCCGGTAGTTGCACCGGAACTCGGATAACGTTTTCAGGCCGGTTCCATCTGCAGGCGTCCGGCCAGTTCCCGCTGGCGCAGGAAGTACTGGCGGCGTTGAATTTCGCCGCTTTGCGAGATCAGTGTCGAATGGCGTTTGAGGAATTGCAGCCATTCCCGCTGTACGGTGCAGATGCTCGGATCCTGCGAGTCGAGCGAATTGATCGAATATACCCGGAAAAAAGCCATTTCAAAGCCGGTTTTGACCAGCAGACTGTAAGTCGCCTCGAAATCCAGGTGTGAGAGGTAGATATCCAGTCGTTTTCCCGGAGAGAATTCCCCTGCGGCAGCGAGCGTTTCCAGTTCGTCGAGCAGTAACAGCAGTTCGCAGAGCATCTTTTCCCGTTCGTCGTTTGAAATCAGGTGCAAATCCGAAAAATAACGGATTTCATTGATGAACGATTCGAACAACTTTCCGTCGAGGATAAACGTGGTGTGCGCCGCCTGACGGACGGACCGGCCCAGTTGTAAATGCAGGTCGGTCAGTTGCTGGTGGACGGTAATTTGCGACAGCGGTACGTGGGTGCGTAGCGGCTGGTGTTGGTACATCCAGCGGTAGAGCCGGAACCGGGAGAGATATTCGTACCCGCAGTAAAAGGTGAAGGGTATGATATTCGTCGCCGAAGAGACTTCCGCCGAGGGATCGTTCTGTACGTTTTCGAAGAAATCCCGGTAGCGTTTCAACAGTGTGGTGTAGGCTGCCATCGGGTTGTCGGCAAGGGGGATACCCAGGCTGAACTGGTTCGTGCCGCCGCTGACTGTTCCGGTAATGCGGTCGAGGGAGAGCGAGTAGTGGTGCGCGATGATGCCCGCTTCTTCGAACGTGAAGGTCACTTCGCCGCGCAGGCGGCGGTATACGGCTTCCTTGCCGATACAGAGGATGTCCATCAGCGCGTTGGCCAGATTTTCCCCGGAAGGAGCCGTTTCACGGATCGCGCGGATTAATGCGGCGTTGAAATTTTCTTTCATGATTTTGTTCGATAGGATATTCGATCTTGTGTATATATAATTTTGTATCTGTACTTTCAGGATGTTCTTCGGATGCAAATCGTTGCCTGGAGCCGGATTGGTCGTCCGGATTATGCCCTGCCGCGGTGCGTTTTCCGCATCGGATGCCGGGTGTGTAAAACTTTCCTCACCTCTTTGCAAAGATGTGGTTTCTTTACCGGAAAACTGTTGCGCGGCGGGAGTTTGACTCTTTGGGGGAGATTCTGATTCTGGCGGCGGGGTTGGCTGGGGGCCCGAAAATCGAAAATCAGGTGTGCGGCGTCTCGGGTTGTGGCAAAATTCGCAACATGATTTCGAATGTGTGGCGCGGCAGTGATAGGTGTCCGGCTCAGAGGGTGCCGATGATTTCTCGCTGTTGGTTGAAAAATTGGCGCCGCTGCATCTCGCCGCTGTGGGAGATGAGTGTCGAGAACTTCTTGAGCGACTGAATCCACTCCTTGACCTGCTTGAACACTTCGGGGTCGATCGAGGTGATCGAGTTGATCGCAAATACCCGGATCAGGCTGAGGCAATGCTGTTGCGATTCGACGTAACTATAAGTCGCCTCGAAGTTGATATTCGAAACATAGAACTGCACTTCGCGACCCGTTTCGAAAGCGCCTACGGTGGCGATATGCTCGAGTTCATCGACCAGTTCGAGCAGCTCTTCGCGCAGGTTTCGTACATTTTCATCGGTAATCAGGTGACTGTCTATGAAATAGCGGATGTCGTTGGTCAGGTACCGGAACACCATGCTGTCCAGGATATAGTAGGTGTTGCGGACGAATTGTGTTTCGGAAACGAACTCCCGCTGCCGGTCGAGCAGTTTGTCGGGAAGTTCCAGTTGTTCGTAGCATTGCGTGTTGTTCTGCTGAGAATGCTGGTAGATCCATTTGAACATCCTGAATTTCGATAACAGCGGATATTTCAGGTAGATCGTTTGCGGAATGATGTTCGACGAGGTGTTCAGTTCGCTTTCGGGTTCTTCTTTGATGACGCTGAATATTTTTGCATAATGTTCGATGATGCCGTAGTAGGTCTCGATCGGATTGTCATAATGGGTCAGGTTCAGATCGAAGAGAGCGTTGCCTCTGAAGGTTGTGCCGGTGATCCGGTCGAGCGATATGCCGATTTTCTGCGAGATGACCGCCGCTTCGGCCAGCGTGAAAGGCACCTCGCCTCGCAGCCGGCGGTAAACGGCCTCTTTGCCGATATAGAGGATGTCCATTAGCAGGTTCGCGAGATTCGTACCCTGGGGTAGTTTCTCCTTCATCGCGGAAATCAGCCCGGTGTTCAATTGGTCGGTTATCATAGTTTGTATTGCTTTTATCCCGGAGCCTGCGGTTGCCTGAAACCGGAGCTGCCTGAAGTTTCGTGTTATGCAGCGAGTCTGTCCGGGGAGCGGTCAGCCTGCATTTTTCAATTTTCAAGTCAAATATCCGGCCAAGTTGCGGTCTTAGCCTAATGGATATGGTGAATGGTTTGAAAATGAAACCGATATGTGAGCCGAAAAAATCTTCGTATGATTAAAGATAGGAAAATAAATTGGAGAATGATACGGTCCGGACTAAAAATTAGGTATAAGCGGTCCGGGGAATGGTGTTATTTGTCGCGGTGCCGCTTCCTGTCGCGCCCCATGAGCGTGGATTTGACTCCCGGTAGCAGCGATTTCCACAAGTAGTTGAATTGGGAGCGGTACTGGTCCCTTTCCGTTGTTCCGGAACCGGTTCGCATCCCCTGGCTGTCCGGATTGCTGTGCTTGAGCACCAGTCCGTCGAGCACTGCGGAGAGGAATTTCCGTTCTTGCAGCCGTCCGTTTTCGTTTTTCATCCATGCGACATTCAGGCTGTCGTACCGCAGTTCGAGCGTTACCGAGGATTGCATGGCGTTCCCGGCGATGCTGAAGTTCATGCCGTTGATCCGGCCGTTGTCGATGTACAGGTTGGTGAGGGGTTCTGTAATCGGATTCAGCGCTTCGGCATTGAGGGGGCCGAGTCGGCCTGTTACCGTAAAATCGTTATCGGTCGAATCGACGGGGAGCGTAAAGGTCGCCTGCATCCGGCCCCGGTTCATCAGCTTGCCCTGTGCTTCGATCGTGAAAGAGGTGCGACCGTTCCGGGGCCGGTTCGTAAGCCCGAAAAAGTCCCCGTTCAGTTCGTTGAAGGTGATGGTTCCCGGGGTCGTTCCTGTGGGCGAAAGTTCCTGGTAGGTCACGTCGAGGCTGTCGAAACGGATGCGGCGGATATCGACGTCCCAGGGCAGTTTATGCAGAGATTCGTAGAACAGCGGTTTGATCCGCTGGCGCTGGGGCACCTGCCTGTTTTTGTAACTGCCGAGTATCACATTCCGGACAGCGACACTGTCTATTTTCAACGACTTGTCGTTCAGCAATGCCGCGAAGTCCACTCCGTTGCAGTCGACCGCTGCGGCTACTGCCTGTGTCCAGTCGGTGTGGTTGCGGGTGAGTGCTGCGAAGTCGCTTTTCGGAAGTTGCGGCAGCAGGCGGATACCCCGGAGCGAGAGCCCTCCGGTTTTGGTGTCGACGCCGAGTGAATCTATCTCCAGTTTTATGTTACCGTCGTCCAGCAGGTAGGTGATGCCGCCGATCGTGGTATGGAAGTCGCCGCTGAGAAAATCATGCTCCGGATCGCTGGACGAAGCGTCGAGGCCGAGGTGGTCGGTTTGGAGCGTAATGCCATCGATACCGTGGCAAAGCCGCTTGCCGTTCCTGAGTTCGCAATAGTCGAACGTCCCGCCGGTCAGTGCAAAGCGACCGATGGCTATCTGACCTGCGAATGCGGCCAGTTGTTCGCGGGCGTTTCTTTTGGATTTTGGTGCCGTGCTGTCCTGGTCCGGACGCCTGTAATCGGAGTTGCGCACCAGACGTACGACGGGAGATTGCAGGGTCAGTTCGCCGAGTGAAAGCGAACGGTCACCCCTGCTGTTTTTCCAACGGATGCCTTTGATGAAAAGTTGTTCCAGTTCGATTCTGAGCGACTCGAGCGGGGTACCTTTGGCTGCGAGCGCCGTGCTGTCGGTGCTGAGCGTTATGCCGCGCAGGCGTACCGAGCGGTTAAAGAGGTTAAAACGGGCGTGCCTGACCTCCACGCGGCAGATGCCGCCGGTCAGGACGGCCGCTTCGCGCTCGATGGTGCGGCGGATTTTTATCCCGATCCAGATTTCGGCTCCTGCCAGCAGGAGCACAAGCAACAGCACACCTCCCGCCACAAGTGTGACAGGACGCTTCCACCACCGCTTCGAGGTTCGCTCAGTCATAGTGTAAAGATAAATGTTTGAAACGTCGATTGATCCTTATCCCATGCAAATTTGCGTCCACACCTGCCGGTGGCACTTTTTTTGTCCCGCTGAAAACAAGACTTCAAAAGAGACAGGAAGCAGAACCCTGAAAGGAGATAAAATGAAGATACGAGAGATGCAGGCCCGTTTGCAGCAGAGCCGGGGATATAAATGGTGGGTGTTGGGAATGATTATGCTCGGCACGTTTATGGCCGTGCTCGACGTGACGGTGGTCAATGTGGGTATCCCGACGATCATGTCGGCGTTCCATATCCGGATTTCGTCGGCCGAATGGGTCATCACTGCCTATATGATTACGATGACGATTATGCTGCCGTCGGCCGGCTGGTTGGCCGACCGGTACGGCAACAAGAAACTCTACTTGGGTGGAATGGTTATTTTTACGTTGGGATCGTGGCTCTGCGGGCGTGCGGGAACCGACGGTTTCCTGATTGCTGCACGGGCGTTACAGGGAGTTGGCAGCGGCATGATCCAGTCGCTCGGACTGGCCATCGTCACGCGTGAGTTTCCGCCCCGGCAGCGCGGGGTGGCTCTCGGTCTTTGGTCGGTGGCTGCCGCCGCTTCGATTTCGTTCGGTCCGTTGCTGGGCGGTTTCCTGGTCGAAAAGAGCTGGCATCTGATTTTCGATATCAATGTGCCGATCGGCATTTTTGCCGTCCTGTTGGGCCTGTTTGTGCAGAAAGAGTGGAAAAATCCCGTTCAGGGCCGTTTCGACTGGCTCGGATTTACCTCCATTGCCGTATTCATGCCGTTGACGATTTATGCGCTGGCCCGGGGAAACGCCGCGACGAATCCGCAAGGATGGTCATCGCCCGTGGTTATCGGTTGTTTCATAGTGGCGGCCGTCGCCCTTGCGGTTTTCATAGCGGCTGAATGGAGGCAAAAACATCCGCTGTTGAATATCCGGCTGCTGAAAGACCTTCATTTCGGTGTGTCGATGGTCACGTTGTTCATTTTCGGGATCGGGATGCTCGGGGGGACCTATCTCCTGCCGCTTTATATGCAGGAAGGCCTGGGCTATACGGCTGTAATGGCCGGCAGTGTCTTCCTGCCCGTCGGCATGATACAGGGCGTCCTTTCGACCGTTTCCGGGGTGCTCACTCGTTATGTGAAACCGTTGGTGCTCGTTTTTCTCGGGGTGATGGTTATGTCGGCGAGCTTCTATCTGGCGAGCCGTTTCACGATCCACACCTCGCATGCGCAAATCATGCTGGTCCTTTACCTGCGCGGTTTCGGGATGGGGCTTACCTTCGCTCCGCTCAACTTTTTCTCGCTGCAGAACCTTACCCAGCAGCAGATGGCGGCGGCGGCGGGGATTTCGAACAGCATCAAGCAGCTTTCGGGCAGTATCGGCATTGCCGTGCTCACGTCGATCCTGACTTACCGCACGGCCTTTCATACGGCCCGCGAAACGGTATCGCACGCACAGTCCTATGTGGAGGGGGTGACCGATGATTTTCTCGTCGTCACGTTTATTACGCTGGCTTCGATGCTGCCGTTCGTGTGGATGCTGCTGCGCAGGCGGGGTAAACCGCTTTCCGTGCAAGCAGACGGAAAACCGGCTAATGAAAATTGAACCAATATAAAAGATGAATTTTATGGATATCGCTTCGATCCGCAAGGAGTATTTACAAGGTGGTCTGCGCCGGTGCCAGATGCCTGACGATCCGTTGGTCGTATTTGAAGAGTGGTTAGGAGAGGCGGTCGAAGCCCGGTTGGTCGAACCGACCGCTATGGTCGTGGCCACCGTTTCGCAGGAATGCCGCCCGTCGACCCGTACCGTATTGTTAAAAGGGCTTGAGGAGGGCCGGTTTGTCTTTTTTACCAATTACGAAAGCCGGAAAGGGCAGCAGATCGAAACCAATCCCTGCGTCTCGCTCTCGTTTTTGTGGTACGGCCTCGAACGCCAGGTGCATATCGAAGGCCGTGCTGTCGAGCTGTCCGCAGCGGAGTCCGATGCTTATTTCGATTCCCGGCCGTTGGGCAGCCGCATCGGCGCGATAGTTTCGCCGCAAAGCCGGGTGATCGGAAGCCGGACCGGACTGATGCGGGAATTCGTGCACATGCGTGACCGATATGGTCTGAGTCACGGTCAGAAGCAGGAAGGTGACCAAAAGGCGAATAATATACCCCTGGCAGATTCTCCGGCTTCACAAGACTTGCGGGACCATCCGGCAAGTATCGACATTTCCGGGCTAAAACGTCCTGATTATTGGGGCGGTTATGCGGTTACGCCGGAGCGGATCGAGTTTTGGCAGGGGCGTGAAAACCGGCTGCACGACCGTATCCTCTATACGCGGGAAGGGGACGGAGAGTGGCTCCGGCAGCGTCTTGCCCCGTGACGGGAGAATCGAATCGTTCCTTCCATGAAACAGACGCGTGAAAACGTACCTCTGTTTTTCAATGTCATTTATAAAAATATACCTCATTAGTAACATCCTAAAACTGCTTGAAAAGAAATCATACTGGAAGGAGTGTAATCATAGACACCTCGCGAATCTGTCTCGGACGCGGAAAGCCTGATAACTGTATCTACTATTCGCGAAAATGCTTCAAGTGTTTTATTGTAGAACATTAAAATTGTGACCTATGAACTCAAAACAACCGTCAAAATTGCCCGATACAATCGATTTGCCACCACAAGCACCGATAGCAGCCTGTACCGGTATTACCTTAAAAAGCAGCGATGGTTCAGTCGTTGCCGCACGTACTGTCGAGTGGGCGGAAAGTGTCATGAATACGATGTATGTGGTTGTTCCCCGTGATCAGGAACTTCAATCGTTTACTCCTTCGGGAGGGGATGGAATGAAATTCACAACCAAACACGGGTTTTTCGGTTTGTCCGTGGAACAAAAGGAATTTATGGTGGAAGGTATCAATGAAAAAGGCCTGTCTGCCGGACTGTTCTATTTTCCTAATTACGGGAAGTATCCTCCCTATGATCCCTCTCAAAAGGAGAAAAGTTTGGCAGACTTCCAACTGGTATCTTATGTATTAGGAGAATGCGAAACCGTCAACGAGGTGAAAGAAAAACTTCAAAACATACGGGTTACCAATATCGAACCTCGTTCCTCTACCGTTCATTGGCGGTTCACTGAACCTTCGGGACGGCAGGTCGTACTCGAAATAGTGGATGAAACCATGCGTTTTTACGATAACCCTTTGGGGGTATTGACCAATTCCCCCGGCTTGGAATGGCACTGGACAAACTTGAATAATTATATTAATTTACAGCCCGGGACAACCCTAGAACATGATTATGGTCCTTTGCAGATGAAGTCTTTCGGACATGGAGCCGGTTTACTTGGACTTCCGGGAGATTTCACCCCGCCATCCCGGTTTGTTCGTGCGACTTTCTTTCAACTGACAGCACCGCAACAACCGTCTGCACAAGAAAGTGCTTTTCAGGCATTTCATATCCTGAATAATTTCGATATTCCGACGGGTACTGAACAACCTTGGGGGAAAGCATCTGCTGATGTCCCGAGCGCTACGCAATTCACAGTGGTCACGGATACGCGAAATCGGATCATTTATTATCGCACCATGTACAATAGCAACATCCGTTGCATAGACTTGAAAACTATTGATTTCGAGAATGTGAGATATTACAGTATGCCGCTGGATGACGTGAAGAAACAACCGGTTGAACGGATCGATATAAAATGACATGTTTTGTACAGAGATTAGGTTATTTCTTGTATCCCAGTGTTGTTTTATAGTTTTGAAATAAATAAGTGAAGGTACGATTTTATGTCCTTCACGGGGCTGAATGTAAACTGATAATCAAAATATTACATTCCAGCCAATTCCCTTGCCTGCACGATAATTGACCACACACTGCGATTAGTCGCTGGTTTATAGTTGATTGACCGTCGTGACTGAGAAAACGAAAAAGACCGTGGAGGGTGTGGGTGTCCGGTGGGTAGGGGTAACCTTAATTTTTCTCTTGTGGAAGAAGATAGGAATTAGGCGTTTTATCCCTTGAGAATATAAAACGTTCCTAAATTCGTTCCTGTTGTAAAATCAAAATTCCTGATAATGTATTAATTATCAGGAATTTCTGTGGTTCTAGCAGGACTCGAACCTGCATTTAAAGTTTAGGAAACTTCCGTTCTATCCCTTGAACTATAGAACCTCCAACTTGTTCAGTCCTGTTTTCTATAGGCTGTTGCGACATCTCATCGGTATGAGGTGAGTTCGTCCGGTGTGTACGCAATATGTTTGATGACGGTGTTTTTGGGGCTTATTTGGAAAAATCCCCGCCGTTGTAGGCCCATTTCACGTAAAGGGCTCCCCAGGTATATCCTCCGCCGAATGCGGACAGAATCAGGTTGTCGCCTTTGCGCAGGCGCGATTCGTAATCCCAAAGACAGAGCGGAATAGTTGCTGCCGTGGTGTTGCCGAACTTGTCGATATTGATCATGCATTTTTCGGCCGGAAGCCCCATTCGGTGTGCCGTTGCGTCGATGATACGCAGGTTGGCCTGGTGCGGTACCAGGTAGCGGATATCGTCGGCGGTCAGGTGGTTACGCTCCATGATCTCGACCGATGTATCGGCCATGTTCGATACGGCGGCTTTGAAAACGGGCTGTCCTTCCTGATAGACATAGTGCCAGCCTTTGTCTACCGTATCGTGTGTCGGGGGATAGGCGGAGCCGCCGGCTTTCATGTGCAGGTGCTGCGCGCCGGATGCGTCCGAATGCAGGATCGCGTCGAGGACACCTGTACCGTCAGTCGCCGGTTCGAGCAGTACGGCTGCGGCGCCGTCACCGAAGATCGGGCAGGTAGAGCGGTCGGTGTAGTCGATGATTGAAGACATCTTGTCGGCGCCGACTACGACGATCTTTTTATAAGGTCCCGCTTCGATAAGTTTCGATGCGGTGTTCAGGGCGAAGATAAAGCCGCTGCAGGCTGCCGACAGGTCGAATCCGAAAGCCTTTTTCATGCCGCTTTTATGGGCGATCAGGTTGGCCGTCGACGGGAAGAACATGTCGGGCGTTACCGTGGCGCAGATCACTACGTCGATGTCCATCGGATCGGTTCCCGTTTTTTCGAGCAGGTCGTTCACGGCGCGCTCTCCCATATAAGAGGTGCCGAGGCCCTCGCCTTTGAGAATGTGGCGGGTTTTGATGCCGATGCGTGACATGATCCATTCGTCGGAGGTGTCCACCATGTGGCTCAGCTCGATGTTGTCGAGAATGTAGTCGGGCAGGTAGGCGCCCACGCCTGTAATCGCTGCGGTTGTCTTTGTCGTCATTAGCTGAAAATTTCTCGGAGTTTGGCTGCCACTCCCGCCTTGATCGTCTTTTCAGTCTGGAGAACCATGTTTTCGATGGCGGTTGCGCTGGAGCAGCCGTGGCCGATGATTACGGTGGAATTGATGCCTAACACGGGCGTCCCACCCACTTTTTCGTAATTGAGATTTTCGAAATAGGTATTTTTCAAACCCTGTTGGCGCGTCATCTCAAAAATACCTTCCGACATCTTGAGAATCGTGTTGCCTACGAAACCGTCGCAAACGATCACATCCGCCACGCTGCTGTCGAATAAGTGTTTCGCTTCGATGTTGCCGACGAAATTGAAGTCGGTGCTGTTATCCATCAGTTCGTAGGTAGCCTTCGTTTGTTGGTTGCCTTTCTCTTTCTCTTCGCCGATGTTCAGCAGGGCCACCCGCGGGTTAGCCTTGCCCATCACGCTTTTTGCGTAAGTGCTGCCGATGATACCGTATTGGTAAAGAACGTCGGGTTTGCAGTCTACATTCAGGCCTACGTCCAACAGCAGCGCTTCGCTGCCGTCGATAGTGGGGAACAGGGCCGAAATGGTCGGACGGATTACACCTTCGATCTGCTTGACGGTATACATGCAACCCACCATCATTGCGCCGGTGCTTCCGGCGCTTGCAAAGCCGTCGATCTTGCCTTCGAGCAGGTGGTTAAAACCGACCACGATGCTTGAGTCGGTTTTTTTCGAGAAAGCCTGCGTCGGATTGTCGCCCATTTCGATCACTTCACTCGTATGCACGATGTCGAAAGTGCCGGCCGGGCAGTTTTCCTCGGCTAGAATCTCCTCGATGCGGCTCTTGTCGCCGAAAAGGACGATCCGGCTGTCCCGCGCCAGTTTGCGCGAAGCGCTGATGGCGCCTAGTACGACCGTCCGCGGGGCAAAGTCTCCGCCCATTGCATCAATTCCTATTCTGGTCATAGTCATTGGAGCTTAATGGGGGCCGGCATGCCTATTCCGCTTTTTTCTCGATCGCTACACGGCCCCTATAATAGCCGCACTCGGGGCAAACCCGGTGGTAAAGGACGGTCGCGCCGCAGTTCGAGCAGGTCGCCAATGTGGGAACGGCGGCTTTGTAATGGGTTCTTCTCTTGTCTCTTCTCGTACTGGAGACTTTATGTTTAGGATGTGCCATGTTGAGAATGTTTTTATGATATAACTCTTAATCTACTTCTTTTGTTGTTCTTGTTCCAATTTCTTTTTCAGCGTTTCCAGTTCGCTCCAAGGCGAGTCGCCGTCTTGCGCCGGGGCATTTTCCGTTGCGGCCTCGGCTGCGGTTTGCTGCACGAACTGCTCGAACTCCTCTTCACTGACAATCCGAAAACGCGAGAGCATTTCGGGATTGCACAGGCTGTGGCCTTCGGCATCCTCCGGGTGAATCTTCCGGTAGGGCAGGCTCAGTGATATGCTTTCATAAATATATTGCCCCAACGGGAGTTCCGTCTCATTGGGACTCAGCCACATCACTTCGCCGTCGCTCTCTTTTTCAGTCTCCGAAAACCGGACCTGCAGCGTTCCTGCATAGTGTACGGGCATCATGAATTCGTCCAGGCAGCGGTCGCAGGTCACCTCCGCTTCACCGTCGATTGTGAAGTCCAACGTCAGCAGGCGTTCCGTTTTGACCAATTCGACACTGACCGATGCATGCCCCCTGTGAATCTCCGAACCCTCGAAAGCGTCGAAAAAACGGTCGTCCACCTCAAATTCAAAATGGTGGTTTCCAATGCTCAACCCTTTGTACGGGATCGCGTATCGCTTCAAAATATCCACTCAGCTACTGAAAAATAGAGCACAAATGTATATATTTTTACCGGATATGCAAAACCTTTGCGCATATCTTTACAAACCTTGCGACTTGGCGACCAGCGCCAGATCGCACAGGGCCGCTGCTACGGCCGATTCGATCACCACCACGGCCCGCATTGCGATGCACGCGTCATGGCGGCCTTTGATGACCAGCCGTTCAGGGGTGCCTGTTTCGGTATTCAGCGTGAGCTGCGGCGACGATATGCTCGAAGTGGGCTTTACGGCCACGCGCACCACCACCGGGTTGCCGTTGGTGATGCCGCCGACGATACCTCCCGAATGGTTCGTAGCTGTCGCGCCGTCGGGCGACATGATCGGGTCGTTGTTTTCGCTGCCGTGCAGTTTGGCCGATCCGAAACCGAGTCCGAACTCCACTGCCTTGACTGCCGGGACGGAGTAGAGCAGGTGGCTCATCACGCTTTCGGCCGAGTCGAAGAAGGGTTCGCCCAATCCCACCGGCACGCCGCTGGCGGTACATTCGACGATACCGCCTACCGAATCCTGCGTCCGCAACGCCTCTTCGATGATTTCGGGGAACCGGTCCGGATCGGCACAGCCTCCGATTTCGGAGAGCACGGTGTCGAACTTGATTTTATTCTTGTAAAGTTTCTTGAGGATCAGTTTGGCTACTACCCCGGCCGTAACCAGTCCGAGGGTTAGCCGTCCCGAAAAATGCCCGCCTCCGCGGTAATCGGCAAATCCTTTGTATTTGGTCATCGCTACCCAGTCGGCGTGCGACGGGCGCGGGTGGGTGACCAGGTTGCGGTAGTCTCCCGAAAGCGTATTTTCATTGTAGTAGACGACCGTCAGCGGCGCTCCGGTCGTGCGCCCGTTGAAAACGCCCGTAACGATGTGCGGGGCGTCACTCTCTTTGCGCGGGGTGGTTCCCCGCTTGCCGCTTTTGCGCCGTGCGAGGTCTGCCGCGAAGGATTTTTCACTCAGGGCGATGCCTGCCGGCACGCCGTCCAGCGTGACGCCGACCATGCCGCCGTGCGATTCGCCGAAAATGGAGATTCGGAATAACCTGCCGAAGCTGTTCATCTGATGTCTGGTTATAAGGTTTGGCGCCTTGCGGCGGATATTTTGCGTTTGGATGCCGGTGTGCAAGAATCCGAATTCAGGTTGCTTCGGTCTTTATGTCGCCGGTTTTTTTATGTGTATTAATGAAATTAGATGTAATTGTTTCAGCTCCGCAACGTATCCAGGTCGTTCCAGAAGTTCGGATAGGATTTGTCGGCCGCATTGGCACCTTCGATTACAACGCTGTCGTCGCTGCTGAGTGCGGCTACGGCGGCAGCCATCGCAATGCGGTGGTCGTTGTGGCTGTCCACGACGGCGCTCGAGACCGGACCGCCCGTGATGCGCATCGTGTTCTCTTCCGACAGGTCGACCCCGATTCCCAGCCTTCCGAACACTTCCGCGATCGTTTCGGCCCGGTTGCTTTCCTTGTAAGTGAGCCGCTGCGTGCCTGTCAGCACGGATGTGCCCTCGCAACTCGCCGCCAATGCGGCCAGCGCCGGGAAGAGGTCGGGGCAGTCGGTGGCGTCGAATTCAAAGGCGTGCAGCGGCCCGCCGTGCACCGTGACCGAGGAGTTAGTAGTGATTATTTCGGCTCCGGCACGCGCCAGTGCTTCGATGATTGCCAGGTCGGCCTGCAGCGAGATGTGGTTCAGGTTCCGGATCGTGATGCTGCCTGCGGTCGCCCCGGCTACGAGCAGGCACGAAGCTCCGCTCCAGTCTCCCTCTATATTGTATGTGCAGGGGGTGTAGTGTTGTCCGCCCGCAATGTAGAACTGTTCGTAGTTGTTGTGTTCGATGGCTACGCCGAACCGGGCGGCCAGGTCGATGGTCATATCGACGTAAGGGCGGCTTTTGAGGTTTTCCACATGCAGTACCGTGTCGTTCGGCGACAGCGGTAGGGCCATCAACAGGCCCGTGATGAACTGTGAACTGAGCGAACCGTCCACGTGTATTTCCCCGCCGCGCATCGGTCCTTTTACGGAGATGGGCAGGTAGCCCCCGTTGGAGATTACCTCGACGCCGAGCGCCTGCAACGGTTCTTCCATCATTTCGATCGGGCGGCGCAGGATCGAGCCTTCGCCGTTGATCGTGATAGGCATGTGGCAGAGTGAAGCGATCGGAGTGAAGAGCCGCGTGGCCAGTCCCGATTCCCCGATGTTGAGTTTGGTCGAGACCGGATTCAGGCCGCCACGGATCGTGTAGGTAGTCCCTTCGTGAGAGACCGATGCCCCGAGCCTACGGGCCACGTCGAGCGCGGCACGCGTGTCGTTGCACAGATCCAGGTGGGTGAGCGTCGTCTCCCCGCCGGCAAGCAGGGCAGCGGCTACGGCCCGCTGAGCATAGCTTTTCGATGCCGGTGCGGTGATGCTGCCTGCAATACGGCCTTTGTGTATGGTTGTTTTCATGGTGTTTCCTAACGAAGTTTGAAATCCTGCCCGAGGTAGACTTTTCGTACCGTTTCGTCGTTGGCAAGGTCTTCGGCCGACCCTGCCTTGAGGATTTTGCCTTCGAAGAGCAGGTAGGTGCGGTCGGTGATCGAGAGGGTTTCGTGCACGTTGTGGTCGGTGATCACCACGCCGATATTCTTATCCTTGAGTGTCGCCACGATACTTTGGATATCCTCTACGGCGATGGGGTCGACGCCGGCGAACGGTTCGTCGAGCAGGATGAACTTGGGGTTGATCGCCACCGCGCGCGCGATTTCGGTTCGGCGCCGTTCGCCGCCCGAAAGCTGGATACCCATACTCTTGCGCACTTTCTGCAACCGGAACTCCTCGATCAGGTTTTCGAGCCGTTCGCGCTGGTACTCCTTGGTAAAATCGGTCATTTGCAGCACGGCTCGGATATTGTCTTCCACCGACAGGTGGCGGAACACCGAGGCTTCCTGGGCCAGATAACCGACCCCTTTTTGCGCGCGTTTGTAGACCGGTTCTTTGGTCAGTTCGGTACCTTCGAGGAAAATACCCCCCTCGTTGGGCTTGATCAGTCCCACGATCATGTAGAAAGTGGTGGTCTTGCCGGCTCCGTTGGGCCCCAGCAATCCGACGATTTCGCCTTGGTTGACCTCGATCGAAACGTGGTCGACTACCGTGCGCGTTTTGTATTTTTTAACTAGGTCTTTGGTGTATAGTTTCATCTGGCGAATGTCCCCGAAAAAGAAATAATTTCCTACAAAGTTAGTGATTTTCGCAAAAAGTTTTTATCTTAGTAAGCGATTAGATTTCGTAAATAGGCAATTATCGATCCAAATGTCTGATAAAGAGAGTGCGGTGCTGCACGAACGTCTGAAAGAGTATTTCGGTTTTACCAGTTTCAAAGGCAATCAGGAGGAGGTTATTCGCAATGTACTGGCAGGTAAGGACACTTTTGTGCTGATGCCTACCGGTGGCGGGAAGTCATTATGTTACCAGCTCCCGGCACTGGTGATGGACGGTGTGGCTATTATCATTTCGCCGCTGATCGCACTGATGAAAAACCAGGTCGATGCGATGCGCACGTTCAGCATGGAGGATGGGATCGCCCATTTCCTCAATTCATCGCTGAACAAAGCTGCCGTTGCCAAAGTCAAGAGCGATGTGCTCGCGGGCAAAACCAAGCTGCTCTATTTCGCACCCGAGTCGCTGACCAAGGAGGATAACGTGTCGTTCCTGCGGCAGATCAAAATATCGTTTTACGCCATCGACGAGGCGCACTGTATTTCCGAGTGGGGACACGATTTCCGCCCGGAGTACCGCCGCATCCGCCCGATCATCAACGATATCGGTGCCGCGCCGCTGATCGCGCTGACCGCTACGGCCACGCCGAAGGTGCAGATGGATATCCAGAAGAATCTCGGTATGCTCGATGCGGCCGTGTTCAAATCGTCGTTCAACCGGCCTAATCTGTTTTATGAGGTACGTTCGAAGACCAATGCGACCAAAGAGATCATCCGCTATATCAAGAGTAATCCGGGCAAATCCGGAATCATCTACTGCCTGAGCCGCAAAAAGGTCGAGGAGTTGGCCGAATTGCTGGCCGCCAATAGCATCAAGGTGGCGCCTTATCATGCCGGCATGGATGCCGTTACCCGTGCGGCGAATCAGGATGCTTTCCTGAATGAGAAGGTCGATGTGATCGTCGCGACGATCGCTTTCGGCATGGGTATCGACAAGCCCGACGTGCGCTATGTAATCCATTACGATATTCCCAAGTCCCTCGAAGGCTATTATCAGGAGACGGGCCGCGCGGGCCGCGACGGCGGCGGAGGACACTGCCTGACCTTTTATAGTTATAAGGATATTCAGAAACTCGAAAAATTCATGCAGGGCAAGCCGTTGGCCGAACAGGAGATCGGTAAGCTGCTGCTGCAGGAAACGGTTTCCTATGCCGAGAGTTCGATCTGCCGGCGCAAGACGCTGCTGCACTATTTCGGAGAAGAGTATCCCGAGGAGAATTGCAACTGCTGCGATAATTGTCTCCATCCCAAGCCCAAGTTCGAAGGGCGTGAGTCGTTGGTGTTGATGCTCAAGGTGCTGAAGTTTCTTGGCGACAAGTTCAAATACGATTATCTGATCAATGTGCTGATCGGACGCAACAATGCACTGATCAAGTCTTACGGCCACAACAAGAGCGAATGGTTCGGCGTGGGCGGCGACCAGAGCGATCGTTATTGGGGCGCTGTGGTGCGTCAGGCGTTGATTTTGGGTTTTATCGATAAGAATATCGAAAATTACGGATTGTTGTCAATCACCCAGACGGGACTTGCATATTTGGAACAGCCTTATTCCGTTCTGTTGACTGCCGATCACGAATACGAGGATGGCGACGATGACGAGGCGGTTACACCCCCTTCGGGCAAAGGCGGCGTAGCCGACGAGGAGCTCTTCGCGATGTTGAAGGACCTTCGCAAGAAGGTGGCCCGACAGATGGAGCTGCCGCCGTTCGTGATTTTCCAGGACCCGTCGCTCGAGGATATGTCGATCCAGTACCCGGTGACGATGGAGGAGTTGCAGAACATTACCGGCGTGGGCGCCGGCAAGGCTAAGAAGTTCGGCAAGCCGTTCACCGAGCTGATTCAGAAATACGTCGACGAAAAGGATATTACCCGTCCGCAGGACATGGTGGTCAAGAGCGTCGTGAACAAAAGCGGTAACAAGGTGTTCATCATCCAGAGCATCGACCGCCAGATGGATTTCGAGGATATCGCCCGGGCCCGCGACATGGACCTCGACGAACTGCTCACCGAGATCGAAGCGATCGTCCATTCGGGTACCAAGCTCAATATTTCCTACTACGTCAGCCAGGTGATCGACGAGGATAAAGCCGAGGATATCTATCTGTATTTCAAGGAGGACGCCGAGACCGATTCGCTCGAAGAGGCAGTGGCGGAGCTGGGCGGCGAATATACCGAGGAGGAGATACGCCTGGTGCGGATCAAGTTCATGAGCGAAATGGGGAACTAGGAGTATGAACGTTCGCCCCAAGAAGCATTTAGGCCAGCATTTCCTGACCGACCAGTCCATCGCCCGGCGCATTGCCGGCAGTCTGACAGCCGACCGGTGCTCTACGGTGCTCGAGGTGGGGTGCGGCACGGGCGTTTTGACCCGTTTCCTGCTTGATAGAGAAGATATAACGCTTTACGGTGCCGAGGTCGATACCGAAAGCATTGTTTACCTGCACGAGTATTTTCCCGGGTTTGCCCCCCGGTTGATGGAGGGCGATTTTCTGCGGATGAACCTGGCGGAGCAGTTTCCGCAGGGTGTTAACATTATCGGCAATTTCCCTTATAATATCTCTTCGCAAATATTTTTCCAGGTGCTCGAATACCGTGACCTGATTCCCGAAGTGGTCGGCATGGTGCAGCGCGAGGTGGCGGTACGTATCGCCGAGCCGCCGGGATCGAAAGAGTACGGCATTCTGAGTGTCTTTTTGCAGGCTTTTTACGATATAGAATACCTGTTTACCGTCAGCGAGGGCGTTTTCAATCCGCCGCCGAAGGTCAAGAGCGCCGTCATCCGCCTGCGCCGCAACGGCGTGCAGCGTCTCGACTGCGATGAACGGCTGTTCCTGAAGGTGGTCAAGGCGACCTTCAACCAGCGCCGCAAGACGATCCGCAACTCCCTGCGGGCCGCTTTCGGCGATTTTGGGGGCGCGGAACATGAATTTTTCTCGTTGCGTCCCGAGGTGTTGGGTGTCGCACAGTTCGTCGGGCTGACCGATTGGGTGCAGCGACATTTGAGAGGCTGATCGGGTCGCGGAGACTCTTGCCGGGAATGTTTTCTTCGGGGAATAGAGTATTTTTCGTAAATTTGTAAACGTCGCATCGGTTGCGTGGCCGGAGCGGCATGTTCTTTTGCTGTGAATGCTGAAAGTCAACAAAATACTAACTTAAATTCAAATAGATGAAACGGAGAGACTTCCTGAAAAAGAGCTTGCTGGGAGCGGCAGCGCTGACCGTAGTCCCGCGCCATGTGCTCGGCGGACCGGGACACACCGCACCCAGCGACCAGCTCACCAAAGGTATCATCGGTGTCGGCGGTATGGGCCGCGGACATTACGGCTATGCCGGAACCCGGCTGGTGGCCATCTGCGATGTGGACCGGAACCACCTCGATGCCGGTTTGCAGCTGGCCGGTGAGAAAATCGCCGCCTATCACGATTACCGCGACCTGATTAACGATCCCAATGTGGACATCGTGCATATCGCCACGCCGCCTCACTGGCACGGCATCATGTCGGCCGATGCCGCGCGCGCCGGCAAGGATATCTGGTGCGAGAAGCCGATGACGCGTACCATCGGCGAAGGCAAGCGGGTAAAGGAGGCTGTCAAGCAGAACGGCAGTATTTTCCGCCTGAATACCTGGTTCCGTTTCACCGATACGTTCTACGGCATGAATACCACCGTGAACAAGATCAAGAAGCTCGTCGACAGCGGCATGCTGGGCTGGCCGTTGAAGGTTACCATCAGCAAACATACCGGGTTCAATTGGAAGTTCTTCTGGGTGGGGCAGACCAGCCTGCCCGTGCAGCAGGTTCCCGCCGAACTCGATTACGACATGTGGCTCGGGCCTGCACCCTACAAACCTTACAGCACGCACCGCGTGCACGCTACATTCCGCGGTTATTGGGACTACGATGCGGGCGGTCTCGGCGATATGGGCCAGCACTATATCGACCCCGTGCAGTACCTGTTGGGCAAGGACGATACCAGTCCGGTCTCGGTCGAAATCGACGCGCCGCAGCAGCATGATGATGCGGTGGGTACCTGGCGCAAGATCGCCTACACCTATGACGATGGTTGCCAGATCATCCTCTACGGCGAGGATAACGGCGATCCGAACGACGCCTACATCGAAGGACCCGGCGGCAAGGTATATCCCAACTTCGTATGCGACATTCCCGACTGGGAGAAGAGACTCGCCGAGTATCCCGATCCGCTGCCGCAGCAGACCGACTTCATCGACTGCGTGCGCAGCCGCCAGAAGTTCGCGCTCAACGAGGAGAACGGCTTCCGTTCGGCCACGATCGTGAATATGGGGGCCGTAGCGCTCCGGCTGGGCCGCAACCTGAAGTTCGATCCGGATAAGCTGCTCTTTGTCGACGACGAGGCGGCCAACCGGCTGATCGACCAGCCGATGCGTTATCCGTGGACCCTTTAACCGTATTGAAAACCGAAAAATGAAGAATTTAGCGATGAAAAAAATATTGCTTCTCCTTGTCCTGCTGGTGATGGCGGTGGGCGTCCAGGCGCAGACCGCTGCAGGGCGCACGGCCAGCACGAAGGTGTCGGATGCGTTGGGATTGATGCCCGCACGCGACCAGGCCGAGTTCGGCCGCCTGATGGACGACCTCGTTTCGACGGGTGCCGAAGGGATCGACCTGATGACTTCGATGTTCGAGGATACGAATAATGTTCCGGTCAGTTATGCCCTTTCGGGCTGGGCGGCTTATGTATCCGCTCCGGGCCGTGAAGCGGCCCGCAAGAGTTTTGCCGAAGGGATTGCCCGTGCGCTTAAAAAGAGCGGCGATCCGGTTGTACAGGCTTATTATATCCGTTTGTTGCAACGGTGCGGCGGTGACGAGAGCGTGCCCGTACTGGCCGAATACCTCGGCGACGGGCAGTTGGGCGATCCGGCGCGTTGCGCGCTGTTGGCCATCGGGACGCCCGCAGCACGGGCTCTGGTGCCGGAAGAGACCAGCCTGACGATCCATTACGACGCCCCGGTGGAACGGATTGCCGATTTATATGCACAAGTACAGCGCAAAGGAGAGTCGGCCGTGCCGCAGTTGCTCAAGGCGCTCAAAAACTCCGACCGCGCGTACCGCAATGCCGCCCTGCGCTTTATTCAGCCCTATCTCGGAGAACCGGTTTACAATGCTTTGGTCAAAGAGCTGAAAAAGGCCAAGCCCGAGGTGAAATCCGACATTATCACTTATCTGGGGCTTCAAAATGCGCAGTCGGCCCTGCCGGCTATTCTCCCCTACATCGGCGATGCTGATCCGGAAGTGAGTACCGCTGCCATGTGGGCCGCTACCCGGATGGGGGCTCCCGAAGCTCCGGCTGCGATCGCAGCTGTGATGAGCGATGGCCAGACGCCCGATGCCGTGCGTGAGGCAGCCCGTGATTGCCTGCTTTCGACCAAAGGAAAAGTGGTGGCCGATCTGGCCGCTGCAGCGGTTCAGGACGGTTCGCCTGCAGGTCAGGTGGATGCCCTGTCGATCCTGTCGGAACGCCGTGCGACCGATAAAGCCGATATCGTATTGGCGGCGACCGGAAGCAACAATGCTGAAGTGGCTACGGCCGCTTACGCCGCATTGCAAAATGTCGTGGGAACGCGTCAGCTCGCGGCGCTCTATCCGTTGGTCGGATCGGCCGACGGTGTACGCCTGCCGCTGGCCCAGCAGGCGGTGATCGCTGCCTTGGACGGGGTTTCCGTGGCCGATCAGGTGGCGACGGTCAAAGCGCAGATGGCCCGCAGCGGTGATGCAGCTTCCCGTTATTACGTGGTGTTGGCCGCAACCGGTTCACCTGAAGCGTTGCAAATTATCACCGACGGATTCGAATCCGGCGATGCTGCGGCCAAAGAGCAGGCGCTGACGGCGTTGCTTTCCTGGAAAGGACTGGGGGCGACGGATGAACTCTACAAAATTGCTAAAGCCGGCGATGCCGCTTATGCCGGCAAGGCGCTGGACGGCTTTGTCAGCCGTGTGGCCGCGTCCGGCGCAACGCCCGAACTCAAGCAGATCATGCTGACCGAGGCGATGGACATTGCTTCGACACCGGCCCGCAAGGCGACGATACTGAAAAAGATGGGCGACACCGGGACCTTGCAGGCTATGGTGCTGGCAGGAAATTATCTGAACAGTACCGATCCCGCCGTGCAGCAAGCCGCCGTGAACGTCATTTACAATACGGCGCTGGCCCGCAAGGACCTTTACGGTCCGGTAGTCACCGACCTGTTGGAAAAAGCGGTGGCCGTGAGCACCAATCCCGACCAGCGCTACCAGGTTGAGGAGGCCAACAAGCACATCGCAGCGATGCCAAAAGAAGGAGGCTTCGTGTCGATGTTCAACGGCAAAGATTTCGCCGGTTGGAAAGGATTGGTCGAAAATCCGGTCAAACGTGCGCAGATGAGCGCGCAGGAATTGGCCGCCAAACAGAAGGTTGCTGACGAAGCGATGCGCCGTGACTGGCAGGTCGCCGACGGATTGCTGAGCTTTGTGGGCGACGGTTACGACAATATTTGCACCGAGAAACAGTACGGCGATTTCGAAATGTATGTCGATTGGCGGCTCGATCCCAACGGTAAGGAGCCCGATGCGGGTATTTATCTGCGCGGTACCCCGCAGGTGCAGATTTGGGACACGTCGCGCCGTAACGTGGGCGCACAGGTGGGTTCCGGCGGCCTGTACAACAACAAGGTCAACGAGAGCAAACCTTCGCATGTGGCCGACAATAAACTGGGCCATTGGAATACTTTCTTCATCCGGATGGTCGGCGACCGCGTGAGCGTTTGGCTCAACGGCGAGCAGGTGGTCGATAACGTGATCATGGAGAACTATTGGGACCGCTCGCAGCCGATTCCGGCGATCGACCAGATCGAGTTGCAGGCGCACGGTTCACGCGTCGATTACCGCAACCTCTACATCAACGAGCTGCCCCGCACCGAACCGTACGAACTTTCGGCCGAAGAGCAGAAAGAGGGTTTCAAGGTGCTGTTCGACGGTACCAACATGCACGAGTGGATCGGCAATACGCGCGATTATGTCAGCAACGACGGCATGATTTCGCTCGTTCCGCACGAGGGCAGCTACGGCGGCAACCTTTACACGAAGGACGAGTACAAGGACTTCGTTTTCCGCTTCGAGTTCAAGCTGACGCCGGGAGCGAACAACGGTCTCGGTATCCGTACCCCGACCGAGGGCGATGCCGCCTATGTAGGGATGGAGTTGCAGATTCTCGATAACGACGCACCGATCTATAAGAATCTCGAACCTTACCAGTATCACGGTTCGGTTTACGGGGTGATTCCCGCCAAACGCGGTGCACTGAAACCTGTAGGCGAGTGGAACTATCAGGAAGTGATTGCGAAAGGCAACCACATCAAGGTGATTCTGAACGGCGAGGTGATTGTCGACGGCGATATTGCGAAAGCGAGCGATAACGGCAAAGCTACGGCGGATCACAAGCAGCATCCGGGCCTGCTCAACGAGAAAGGACATATCGGCTTCCTCGGCCACGGTTCGGAGGTGCATTTCCGCAATATCCGGATCAAAGAGTTGTAAGGTGCGGCGGATGTCCGCAGACGCGTAATTCCCGGGGACATGAACCGCCGGCAGCAGAACTTTCCGGCGCCGGGAAGTATCCGGATTCTACGCGTAATCTCCCGTGATATTGCGCATGGCAGATCAACCGTAAATGGAGGATAGCCATGGATCAAAATAGCGAAGGCAGCCGATAATAGGGCTGCCTTCGCTATTTTGATGGTTTTTCTCAGTCCGGATTTGACCCTGCCGGGCGTTTATCCGCAATCCGATTATGTGCAGTGTTTGGAGCGCGTCTTCATCCTCTTTGGGAAGCCCGGCTATTCGTTTGCCTGTTTACGTCTTTATCTGCTGCCTGTTTACTTCTTTCTCAATCTATACTGTGCCGGTCGTGGCGCTCATCGCCAGGGCTGAATCGAGGCCGATTGTCTGGTGTGGGAAAACCGGCCGTCGGTTCGCGGGGCAGTTATTTTTCGACCAGGAACAGGGATTTGAGCCGGGGCAGCGTCAGCCGGAGCAGCGTGATATTCTCTTTGCCCTTTTTGTCGTAGTGCGCCGCGACCGGATAGGTTTCTCCGGTGTGCGGGTTCCACAGTTCGAACCGTTTTTTGCCGCGCAGGGCGATCTCTTTGTCGAAGGGTTCGTCCGAGAGGTTGGCGAAATAGAAAATCGATTTACCGTTACGTTCTTTATGGATATAGCGCAGCGGTACCGCACCGCCTTTCAGGCCCGGATTAGCCTTTCCGCCGGCCAGCGCCATCGCCGGGGTGTAACCGATCCCTTCCACATCGTACGGTTCTGTGCGTTGCAGGGCCAGGGAGAGCGTCTGAAGGTCGGGGTGCTCGATGAATAACACCTCGCCGCCGTTTTTATTGCGGTTCCGGTATACTCCCTGGGCCGCTTGCGGCAGCAGGTCACCCATCAGGGTCACCACCCAATCGTCGGCTCCGGCTTCGGCTGAACGGGTCGGCAACTGCGACGTGAAAATGACCTTTCCGCCGGCTTCGTATAACGCTGCTGCCTGGTTGAGCGTGCTGACGCTGATGGTTTTCGAAGCCGGGATAATCAGCGTATGGAACGAGTTGTATTGTTTCGTGCCGCTCAGGTCGAGGGTGCCGCGTTTGCCCACCGTACAGCGGTCGGCCAGCACTTCGGGATGGAGCCATTCGAAATCGCGCCCGAGGCCGTCGGTCAGCATCTGTCCGAGCTGTACATAGTCGAGATAGGGGATCTCCACGCCACCCCGATACGGATCCAGCGGACCGTCGAAACGGTGGTCGCCCTGCATCGTATGGATCGGGTAGAGTACGGCTATTTCGGCCACGAAGCGGTCTTCGTTTTGCAGTATCGTGTGCATCCGTCCGAGAAACGTGTTGAAGTCGTACAGTCCGTCTGCATAGAGCGGATTGCGGGACGACAGTTCGGGCAGGAATGTCACGTTGTCGTCGTCGTACCATGCGGCATGCGGGATCAGCACGTTGATTCCTTTGGCGAACTGGTCCATTGCGATCGAATAGAGGCTGTCCCAGGGAAGGTTCCCCATGGCGCCGTATGTCTCGGACATGACCAGCGAATGGTCCCAGTTGTAAGCGGCCGAACTGACGATCTTGTAAAAACGTTCGGTGGGACGTTCGGCCCACGTGCCGATTTTGTCGATGCCGGGAATGTCCAGGTAGCGGAAACACTTCATCAGGTCTCCCGACGTACCTACCGGGTTCTCGACCTCTTCGTTGTCCTGATGGCCGGTCGCCAGTGCGCCGTGTGCGGCGCTCCACCGGCTGATGGTCAGCGGGTACGCTTCGGCATACAGGTCGCTGCGCAGCGTAAACAGTGCATTGCGTGCCGCCTCGGTTTCGGGGCCGATGTCGTACCACAACGCCGGGTAGTAAAGTGCGGGAGAGGAACCGTACCGGGCACGGTATTCATCGTTGAAAGAGGGGGTCCAGACCCGTCCTTTGGCCCGGTAAAGGGTCGGTTCGTCGAAAAACGTTTCGGTGATGGTCGTACCGAAATATTGGGGGAAACGCTTGTAATACTGTTCGTGCGTCATCGTGACGTAAGCCCTGGCCGCGTCTTTGCTCAGGTAGTCCATGTTCGGGTCGCCGTCGTTCACGCAGACGAACTGCATGATTTTCCACCTGCCTTCAGGTACTTTCCAGACGATCACCCCTTCGGTGATCTTGTCCGTCAGATCGATCCGCTCTTTCGTGGCGGTATCCATCGCTACGACGGACATCAGCTTGCCTGCGGCCGACGCCGGTTTGTGGTATACCGTCCCACCGTCCACCTCTTCCTCGATTTTGTCGAGACGCTTCATGGCCAGTGACGGGTAGCGGTTCAGGAAGCGGGGAATATCGTCGCCGCCTATCGCGCCACCGCTGCCGCTCGGGAATCCGTATTCGTCGTATAATGAAAGTTGCATTCCGAGGGCCTCGGCTTTTCCCGCAGTGTATTCGTACAGGTCGAAATATTCCGGAGAGAGGTATTTTGGCCCGAATTTGGCACCGAACGGTAAAATCGATACGCCACCGTACCCCGCCTGTTCTTTGAGCGCTTTGAGTTGGGTGTCGATACCCTTGCGGGTGACCGTCGTGTTGTTCCAGAACCAAAGCGGTTTGGGCCGGTACCGGTTGGCTGGGGTCTTGAATTCGGCCGGGGTCTGGGAGGTTCCCTGTAAAACACTGCAGAGCAACAATACGAAGAATAGGTTCTTTTTCATTGAAAATTGGCGGGTTTGGTGAGGCAACAAAAAACAAAATTAGCTAAAAATAGTTCACATTTGTCTTGCGGGAGTGGTTACTGTGTCGGAAAAGTCGTAACTTTATCGATCTAAAACCCTTCTGTCTATGAGAAAACAATTGATGATTCCTTTACTGATGACTACTGTTATGGCAGGCATGAGCAGCTGTAAAAACGGGGATGCCGCATCCCTGAAATATGAAAAATACAAACTCGACAACGGTCTCGAGGTGGTTCTGCACGAGGATAAATCCGACCCGGTGGTGTCGGTGGCGATCCAGTACCATGTGGGCAGCAATCGTGAAAAACCGGGCAAGACCGGTTTCGCGCACTTCTTCGAGCACATGCTGTTCCAGCGTTCGGAGAACCTGCCGCGCAATGCGTTTTTCCAGAAGATCGATGCGATGGGCGGCTCTTTCAACGGCGGGACGAGCAACGACGGAACGGTCTATTTCGAAACGGTGCCGCGTGACGCGCTGGAGAAAGTGCTGTGGATGGAGTCCGACCGCATGGGGTATTTTATCAATACGGTGACCGAAGGCGGCCTCAAGCGTGAGATCGACGTGGTGTCGAACGAAAAGCGCCAGGGTGAGAACGTGCCCTACGGGCTGGCGTTCGACCTCGTATTTAAAAACCTCTTCCCGGAGGGACATCCTTACAGTTGGACGGTGATCGGCGAAATTCCCGACCTACGTAGCGCGACGGTCGAAGATGTCAAGGAGTTCTACAATAAGTACTATACCACTAGCAATGCAACGCTGGTCGTGGCGGGTGACTTCGATGTGGCTAAAACCAAGGAGTTGATCCAGAAATATTTCGGTGAGATTCCCGCCCGGCCGAAGCCCGAGGCTCCGGTCGTTCAGAACGTGACGCTCGATTCGACCAAGCGCATTTCGTATGAAGATGCGTTTTGCAATGCGCCGATGATCGTTATGACTTATCCTGCGGTGGAGGCTTACAACGAGGACGGCTATGCACTCGATTTCCTGTGCAACCTGTTGGCGGGAGATAAAAAATCCCCGATGTACAAGGTATTGGTCGAGGAGCGCAAGCTCGTGCCTTCGGTCGATATGTTCAATTACCAGCTGGAGATCGCGGGCCTGGCGCTGCTCAATGCGACGACTTTTCCCGGAGTGAACCTGAACGACGTGTACGCCGGTATCGAAGAGGCGTATGCCCGCTTCGAGAAGGAGGGAGTCGACCCGAAAGACCTCGAACGCTACAAGAACATCGAGGAGACGCGCACTTACAACCGCTTGGTTTCGACCAACGGCAAGGCGATCGCGATGGCCCACGACAACGTATTCGGCGGTTCGCCCGACCGGACGATCCACGAACTCGAAAAGTATAAGGCCGTCACCCCCGAAGATGTGATGCGCGTGTACAACAAATACATCAAGGGCAAACCGTACCTCGGCATCAGTATCGTACCCAAAGGACAGCTCGACTTGGCCCTGACCGGATCTGTTCCGGCCGTGGTGAACCAGGAGTCGATCGAAGATCAGCAGCTCAATTCGCAGGGCGGTGCGATCGTCGATGATCCGTACGAGCGTACTCCTTCGTCGTTCGACCGCAGCGTTGAGCCGGCCCTGATGTCCAATACCCCCGAACTGAAGGTGCCTGCCGTTTGGAATGCTACGCTCGGTAACGGCATGACCGTAAAGGGCATCGTTTACAGCGAGCTGCCGCTGGTGAATTTCGCCATCGAACTGGGCAACGGTATGTTGTCTGACACGCCGGCCAAGGCAGGTCTTGCGAAGCTGACCGCGAATATGCTCAACGAAGGTACCGAATATAAAACTCCGGCCGAACTCGAAGAGGCTATCGGCACCCTCGGCGCCCGCATTTCGGTGCAGTCCGGTACGGAGACGATGGTCGTGACGGGCAGTTGCCTGAAGAAGAATTACCCCCAGGCGATCGCCCTTGTCGAAGAGATGCTGTTGCATCCCCGCTGGGACGCACAGTCGTTCGAGGTAGTGAAGGAACGCATGCTCGACAATATCCGCCAGAATGCGGCCGATCCTTCGCTGATCGGACAGCAGTTGTTCCGCAAGCAGGTATTCGGTTCGGAGAGCATTCTCTCCTATACGCCCGACGGAACGGAACAAACCGTCAGCGGCCTGACGCTCGACGATGCGAAAGCATTTTACGAGGCCAATCTCTCGCCTTCGGTGGCCAAGGTGAGCTTCGTGGGCGGCCTGAGCCAACAGGAGGTAGTCTCTTCGCTCGGTTCCCTGGAGAAGAACTGGAAAGCCAAAGAGGTGGAAACTCCGCAGATCGTCTCCGCAGATGTCCGGCCCGAGGCCAAAGTCTATTTCATCGACTATCCGGGCGCCCGCCAGTCCTACATCATGATCGGCGACAAAGCGATGCCGGTGGCCAGCCCCGAGGCTTATCCCGCCGTGGTGGTCAACGACAAGCTGGGCGCTTCGTCGGGCAGCCTGCTGTTCGATATCCTGCGCCTCAAGCACGGGTATACCTACGGCGCTTATTCGAGCTTCACGCAGGGCATCTATAACAACTACTTCGCTGCCCGTTCGAGCGTGCAGGCTACGGTGACGAAAGAATCGCTCGCACTGTTCCGCGATATTTTGTCGGGTTACGGGGCGGAGTTCTCGCAGGAGTACCTCGACCAGACGCGTACGGCACTGTTGCGTACGATGAACGGTTCGTTCGAGACGCCCGGCGCGTTGTTGGGCCTGTTGCGCGACATCTCGATCTATGGCCTGAGCGAAGATTATCCGTTGCAGCGTGAGAAAGTCCTCAAAGAGATGACCCTCGAACAGGCTAAAGCGGTAATCGCGAAAAATATCGACTTCGGCAAGATGGTGGTTGTCGTGGTCGGCGATGCAAAGAGCCAGCTCTCCGGTGTGAAAGCACTAAACCTGGGTAAAGTGCAGTTGGTCGACCGCGACGGTAAACCGCTTTAGGGCGGTGACCCGGCGTCAGGTGCTTCTCCCAAAGAAGGATTCCCCGGGGCCGGAAATCGTTCCTTGTCCGGAAATATGCCTCGAAACCGATCCGGTGTAACCCCGGAGAGAGGGACGGGCTTGAACGATACCGGGTAAAATAAATAGCCTTAAAAGATAAAAGTTATGATAAAGCGGTGCTTCGGCGCCGCTTTTTTTCGTCCGTCTCGCGGCTGTGCCGAAAAATAACCTACTTTTGTCCGATATAGGAGTGCCCGATATTATTCCTTGATGATAGCCGGTTTGGAATATCGATTTTTGCAACAAGGCCGATACCGGTGATTGATCCTTGCACGGGGTGGTGTTCCATGATCTCATGATCTTGTATTCCAGGTATTTTGCGGATGACCGTTCCGCCGGCGAAGAGCGAAAGTTGTTACGGCCTTTTTAATAGTTTTGAACCTATGCTGGTGACCGTTTTTCGGGGATTTCTCGGAATCCTTGCCCTGATTTTTATCGCGTACCTGTTCAGCCGCAACCGGCGTGCCGTCGATTGGACGCAAATTGCCGTCGCGCTGTTGCTCCAGTTGGTGTTGGGTGTAGCGATCCTCTACGTGCCGTTTGTCGGTAACTTTATCGAGGTGCTGGGGCGTTGTTTCGTCAAAATTCTCGACTTTACGCACGCCGGCTCGAAGTTCCTGTTCGGCGATCTGGTCGATGTGAATAAGGTCGGCTATATCTTTGTGTTCCAAGTTTTACCTGTCACTGTCTTTTTCGCCGCACTGACCAGTATCCTCTATTTTTACGGAGTGATCCAGTGGGTCGTGGGATGGATTGCCTGGGGATTGCGCAAATTGTTGTATATCAGTGGTGCCGAAGGATTGGTGGCCGCCGGTAATATCTTTCTGGGACAGACCGAATCGCCGCTGCTGACGAAAAAATACCTGTCCGACATGTCGGACTCAGAACTGTTCCTCGTGATGGTTTCGGGCATGGCCACGATTGCCGGAGGGGTGATGGCCGCTTACATCCTGATGTTGGGCGACGGCGATCCGCAGGCGACGGTGATTTTTGCCAAACACCTGATTTCGGCATCGGTCATGGCTGCCCCGGGGACGGTCGTGATTGCGAAGATCATTTTCCCCGAGACGGGAGCTGTCCGTAAAGAGGCCAAGGTATCGAGCGATTCGGTCGGCGCCAACTTTTTCGATGCGCTCTCCAACGGTACGATCGAGGGCGTGAAACTGGCGGTCAATATTGCAGGCATGTTGTTGGTCATCATTGCGCTCGTCGCTTTCCTGAACTACCTGCTCGGCGGGCTGATCGGACGTTATACCGGGTTGAACGAATGGATACTTGCTTTCTCCGGAGGCCGTTTCGGCGGGCTGAGCCTCGAATTTATCATGAGCCTGGCCTTTACGCCGGTCGCATGGCTGATCGGGGTAGCCCGGGAGGATGTGCCGTTGGTAGCGGCGCTGCTCGGCAAGAAAATCGCGATCAACGAGTTCGTCGCGTATGCCGATTTGGCGGCGTATAAAGAGGCCGGAGCTTTTGTTTACCAGCGTTCGGTCATCATTGCTACCTATCTGTTGTGTGGTTTTGCGAATCTGGCTTCGATAGGCATTCAGATCGGCGGCATCGGTTCGCTGGCCCCGAATAAAAAACTTTTCCTGACCCGTTTCGGATTGTTGGCCGTTGTCGGTGCGACGCTCGTTTCCTGCATGTCCGCCACACTGATCGGAATCCTGATCTGATGGGTGCGGGGTATACTATCTGATTTCGCGTGGCCCGGCCAGGGCGGGTATATCCGGTCTGCCGGGGATGAATCGGTCCGGTTTCAGGTTACCGGCTTCCATGCGATGCGGTACGAGAGGTTGCGGATTTACTGTTCTTCGATGATGCACACGTATTTGACCGTAACAAGACAGGCGCCGTACGGCGCCTGTCTTGTTACGGTATTTGACTTTGTATGCGAATAAAAGCCGGTTCCGGCGTCACTGTTGCCCGATAATGCGGCGGATCGAGGCATTGCGCGCTGCCGTGTCGAGCGGAGCGGGCCGGGCTGCGGTGTCGGCCGGCATCTCGATCAGTCCGCGTTTGATCATCAACGGTTTGATGTCCGGCTCATGGCCCCGGAATTTTTTGTACAGTTCCATACCGCCTTCGCTACCGCCGCGCTCGAGGATATTTTTGCGGTACGATTCCGCCGTCGTCCGGTCGAAAATGTCGCCGCTCTCGACGAAAGCTTCGTAAGCATCCTTGTCGAGTACTTCGGCCCAGATGTAGCTGTAATACCCAGCGGCATATCCCCCGCCGAAAATGTGTGCGAAATAGGGGTAACGGTAACGTGGTTCGATTTGCGGGATCAGTCCCCGTTTGCCGTTCAGCATCTCCTTTTCGAAAGCGTTGAGGTCGATCGGCCGGTATTCGGTGATCGTGTGGATATCCATGTCCGAAAGCGAGGCGGCCAGCAGTTCGGTTGTGGTGAAACCCTGATTGAACAGCGCGCTTCGTTGGATTTTTTCGATCAGATCGTCCGGCATTGGATCGCCCGTCTGGTAATGTTTCGCATACATCCGCAGCATATCCGGTTCGAACGCCCAGTTTTCCATCAATTGGGAGGGGAGTTCGACGAAATCCTGTTCCACGCCGCCGATACCTGCGTAATGTACCTGGGAGAAAAGGCTATGCAGCGCGTGGCCGAACTCATGGAAGAGGGTTTCGGTTTCGTCGAGGTTCAGCAACGCCACTCCGTTGGGAGTTGCCGGGCGGCTTACGTTCGCGACGATCGTTACGACCGGAGCGATACGTTTGCCTTCTTCATAGCGCTCTTCGCGGTAAGCGCCGCACCATGCGCCGCCCTGCTTGCCCGGGCGCGGGAAGAAATCGAAATAGAGGATCCCCAGGTGTTTGTTATCCTTGTCCAATACTTCGTAAGCTATGCACTCCTTGTGGTAAACCGGCACCGATACGGGCCGGAAGGTAATGCCCCAGAGGCGGTTGCTGAGTTGGAAAATACCCTGCACGACATTGTCGAGCGAGAGGTAGGGGCGAAGCATCTCCTCGTTGAGGTCGTATTTTTGCTTGCGTACTTTTTCCGCATAATACCACCAGTCCCACGATTCGAAGCTGTCGTCGCCGGTTTCGGCTTTTTTGATCGCTTTCATCTCTTCGAGCTCTTTTTTTGCCAGCTCCAACGATGGCTGCCACAGCTTGTCGAGCAGTGCATAGGCGTTTTCAGGCGTTTGGGCCATTTCGTCGTCGAGTGCGAAGGCGCCGTAAGAGGGATAGCCCATCAGCCGGGCCTTTTCGAGCCTGAGTTTCGCGATCTCGTTCACGATCTGTTTGTTGTCGGTGCTGTCACCGCGGTTGCAGCGTTCGAGGTAGGCCTTGTAGAGCTTTTCGCGCAGGTCCCGCCGCTCGGAGTAGCTCAGAAACGGAATCATACTCGGCTTGCTGAGCGTAAAGACCCATTTGCCTTCCATCTTGCGGTTCACCGCCTCGGTGCTGGCCGCCGACTGGATAGAGGCGGGCACTCCTGCCAAGTCTTCCTGTTTGTCGATTACCAGCGTAAAGGCGTTGTTGTCGGCGAGCAGGTTGTTGCCGAATTGTACGCCGAGTCTGGAGAGCTGCTCGTTGATCTTTTTAAGCTGCTCCTTCTGCGCGGGCGTGAGCAGTGCCCCGGCCCGCACGAACCGCTTGTAAGTTTGTTCCGTGAGCCGTAGCTGCTGTGGATCGAGCGAGAGGTATTCGCGCTGGTCGTAAACGGCTTTTACCTTTTGGAACAGGCGGTCGTTCAGGTAAATGTTGTCGTTGTGGGCGGATACCAGCGGAGAAATTTCCATGTCGTCCGCCTGCATCCGGTCGTTGCTTTCGGCGGAGTTCAGCAGGGAAAAGACCGTATAGGCGTTGTTCAGCACCTCGCCGCTGCGGTCCAGTGCCTCGATGACGTTTCCGAACGACGGGGTTTCGGTGTTTTTTACGATCGAGTCGATCTGCGCTTCGTGCAGGCGGATACCCGCCTCGACCGCAGGTTTGAAATGCTCGGTTTTGATCTTGTCGAAAGGGGGTACGCCGAAAGGAGTACTCCACGTTTCGAGCAGCGGATTGCTCTCAGCCTGTTTGCTTTTGCAGCCGCTTAGAAGTGTCGTCATGATCATGAGAAATGTCAATGCGGATAAATTTTTCATAATTGTCCGGGAATTGGCTCTGGAGGTTAGATCGTTTTTGTTTCTTTAGGTTCGTTGTCGTATCTTTGTGATGAAAATTCGTTTCCGCCGCTAAAATTAGATAAAATCCGCCGCTCATGCAACTCTTTTACGCTCCCGAGCTCGATCCTGACGCCGGTTCTTATGTTTTTTCCGAGGAGGAATCGAAGCATTGCGTGCGGGTATTGCGTCTTGGGGCGGGAGATTCGCTGCACCTGACTGACGGCCGGGGAACGATGTGCCGGGCCGAGATCGTCGAAGCGTCGCCGAAACATTGTCGTGTCGTGATCCGCGAACGCTGGCCTGAATTCGAAAAACGGGGCTACGAGCTGGTGATGGCCGTTGCCCCGACCAAAAATACCGACCGGTTCGAGTGGTTCGCCGAGAAGGCGACCGAGATCGGCGTAGACCGTATCGTACCGTTGCTGACCGATCATTGCGAGCGTCGCACGCTCAAGACAGACCGGTTGGAGAAGGTGGTTACCAGTGCCGTCAAACAATCGCTCAAGGCCTATCATCCGGTAGTCGAGCCGCTGACGCCGCTGCGCGAATGGGTCGCACGGCCGTTCGACGGGGTGAAGCTGATCGCCCATTGCGAAAAGGATATGCCGCGCCGTTTTATCGGGCAACTCATCTCTCCGGGAAGCCGTGTGACGGTGCTGATCGGGCCCGAAGGCGATTTTTCGCCCGAAGAGATCGGATTAGCCCGTCAGTATGGGTTTGCCGATATCTCTTTGGGGCGTAGCCGCCTTCGTACTGAAACGGCTGCCGTGGCAGCTGTCGCGGCGGTCGCGTTCGTCAATGAATCTTATCCGAAGAATTAGCCGCGCGTATGTTTATCGAGTCCGTTATAGCACTGATGTTGCTGTCGCTGGCCGTTTTTGCGGTTCCGGTGCGGTGGAAATGGCAGGTCGCTTTCTGTGTCGTCGGCCTCGGAGTATTGTCGGCCCTGTATGAGGCTGTCGGGGTGTTTTCCGGCGGAGGGCGAATTTATCCCGAGGGAATCAATATCGTTTTCGGTCCGCAATACGGCGTTACCGATCCGCTGTCTTCCTTTTTTCTCATTATATTGTCGTTGTCGGCCGTCGCGGTGCTGATTTATGCGAAAGGTTATATAAAGCCCTATTTGGGCCGCAAATCCTCGGCACAGATCTCGCTGCACTATTGCGGCCTGGGCATTCTGTACCTGTCGATGCTGCTGGTCGTGACGCTGCGCGACGGATTCAGCTTCCTGTTCGCGTGGGAGGTGATGACGCTGTCGTCGTTCGTGCTGATGCTGTTCGATGCCGAGCGCCGCGAAGTGCGCCGGGCCGCACTCAGCTACCTGATCCTGATGCATGTGGGTTTTTTGTTCCTGCTGGCGGGATTCGTCACGTTGTATGCGAGCGGCTTGCCCGCATCGTTCGATGCGTTGGCGCTCTACGGTGAACAGGGTGGAAACATCATCCCGCTGTTCATCGTATTCCTCATCGGTTTCGGAATGAAAGCGGGTATTTTCCCGTTGCATGTTTGGCTGCCCGAGGCGCATCCGGCCGCTCCGGCCCACATTTCCGCATTCATGTCGGGTGTGATGATCAAAACCGGTGTATACGGCGTGATGCGCGTCGTCTCCTGTTTCGATTCGCACCTGTTCGCGATCGGGCTGATCGTGCTGTGCATCGGTGCGGTAACCGGCTTGTGGGGCGTGATCCTCGCGGCGTTGCAGAACGATGTGAAGAAACTGCTCGCCTATTCGAGCATCGAAAATATCGGGATCATCTTTATCGCTCTCGGTACCGCGCTGCTCGGCAAGGCGGAAGGAAGCGACCCTATTTTTTACGCAGGTATGGCCGGAGCGCTGCTGCACACGCTGAACCATTCGTTCTTCAAGTCGCTGCTTTTTATGGGGGCAGGCAATATCTATACGGCCACGCACACCACCTCGCTCGACGATTTGGGCGGATTGGGCAAACGGATGCCCGTGACGGCGACCCTGTTTCTGGTCGGGACGCTGGCGATCTGCGCGTTGCCGCCGCTGAGCGGGTTCGTTTCCGAGTTTCTGATTTATATGGGTCTGCTTGACGGAATTGCGGCCAACGGACCGGTGACGGTCATCGCACTGTCCGGGCTGATTTTTCTCGCGCTGATCGGGGGGCTGGCCGTGCTGGCCTTCACGAAACTTTACGGGGTCGTCTTCTCGGGACTTCCGCGCAGCGAAGTGGCCGAGCGGGCACGGGAGGTTTCCCGTCCGATGCTCGCGGCGATGGCGTTGCCGCTGGCGGGTATCCTGTTGGTGGGGTTGGTGCCCGTGTTCGCGTTGCGGTGGATCGTCGGGCTCGTGGCCCGGATTGCCGATGTTTCGGGAGCCTCTCCGATCTCTGTTCCGGCGAACGTATTGGACCGCACGGTGTCTTTTTCAGACAGCTTCCTGCCGCTTACTTACGGGATCGGGATGCTGGTGGGAATTTCCGTCATATTGTGGCTGTTGCGCTCGTGGGTCGTGCGCCGTCGTGCAGAAAGCTCTTCGCCCACATGGAATTGCGGCTTTACGGCGGTGACCTCCCGGATGCAGTATACCGGCGAATCGTTCAGCGAGGGACTGGGCCGTATCTCGGAACGGATGATTACCAACCGGCTCGATCCCGCACGGATCGCCGCCGACGAGATTTTTCCCACGGAGCACCATTTCGACGTACGGCATAAGGATACGCTCGACTCGCTGTTCGCCCGGTGGTGGAGTTACCTGTTGCGCCGTATGAACGCGCGGTTGGTGATGTTCCGTACCGGCAAGGTCAACCATTACGTGCTCTATGCGCTGTTGTTCCTGGCCCTCGTGTTTTTGTTATCGATCCTGAATCTGCTCTAAGATACCGATTTATACGATGAGTGTAGTATTGAACCTGTTCGTTGCACTGATGCTGCCCGGAATGATCGTCCGGACAAGGGCCTTGTTGGCCGGCCGTAAGGGGGCTCCTTTCTATCAGCATATCAGTCGGTTGGGGGCGTTGCTGTGCAAGGCGCCTGTTTACAGTTCGGCGACGGGGTTCGTGTTCCGGCTCGCCCCGGTGGTCTATCTGGCTTCGACCGTGGCGGCCATGCTGTTGGTACCGGTCGGCGATTTTTCCGCCGTACTCGCGTTCAATGGAGACATCGTCCTGTTTTGCTATTTGCTGGCGCTGGGGCGCGTAATGCTGATCCTCGCCGCCATGGAGACAGGAAGCAGCATCGACGGGATGGGGGCCAGCCGCGAGGCGCTTTACGGCGCCTTGTTGGAGCCGGCGCTTTTCCTGGTGGCCGGAACGCTCGCACTGGTGTCGGACAGCCTCAGTTTTTCCCAGGTTTTTGCCGGAGTGGGGAGCGGTACGCCCGAAATGGTCGTCGTGATGGTATTGGTGATGTATGCGCTGTTCAAGATTATGCTGGTCGAAGCCGGGCGGATTCCGGTGGACGATCCCCGTACGCACCTCGAACTGACGATGATTCATGAAGCGATGGTGTTGGATTATAGTGGATTCGATCTAGCGTTGATTACCCTTGCCGGTTGGATCAAGGCCGGGCTATTGGCCGTACTGGCCGCTTCGGCATTCGCTTCGGTACTGTATTGGGACACGATTGTAGTACTCCTGTTGGGTCTCGCGGCCGGGCTGGCGATCGGTATCGTCGAGTCGTTTTTGGCCCGCAGCCGCATGGCGCGCAACAGCACGTACATCGTGACGATCCTCGCGGTTGCGCTGGTGGCTTTCGTCATCGCCTTCCTGTTGTTGAACCAAATCCGGATCGGATAGGAGATTATGTTGCTTGCACTGATTATATTGTATGTCGTGACGCTGCTGTACCTCTCGATCGTCGAGCGGTTCCGCCATTATGCTTCGTTGGTGGGATTGCAGGGCTGGTTGTTGTTGGCCGTGGCGTTGTGGAGCCTTCGGTCGATCGACTGGCCGGAGTTGGTCTTTATCGTAGCTGAAACGTTGGTTTTTAAAGCGATTATTGTTCCGGTATTGCTTTATAACATTATCCGCCGGACGGGTATCGACCGTGTGCATGCGGCTTCGGTCGCGACCTTCAACCAGTTGTTGTTGTCGCTCGCCGCGCTGCTGTGCAGCATCGTCGTCACCTATTATCTGGCCGATACGCAGATCGACCGGGTGTTCTTCGGCGTGGCACTCTATGCGCTGCTCAGCGGGATGCTGTTGATCGTGAATCACAAACGTATCTTCTCGCATCTGGTCGGCTTTTTGGTTATCGAGAATGGCGTGTTCCTCTTCTCTATGGCCATCGGTGTCGAAATGCCCTACCTGATCAATATCGCGATCCTGCTCGATATCCTGATGAGCGTGCTGATGCTCGGCCTGTTTGCCGGTAAGATCGGCCGACGCCTGCACGATTTCAACTCCGATTCGCTAACCTCGCTCAAGGACTGATGCCATGATGTTTATTTTCCTGCTCATCTCGTTGGCTATTGTCGGTTTTGTCGCATTGGCCGCACAGCATCGCACTGTACGCATTTTTGCCGCATTCTATTACCTGGTGCAGGCCGGGTTCGCCGTTGCAGTCATTCCGTTCCGTATCGGGGAGGTCGAGTCGCAGTTTTTTACGTTCGACCTGCTCGGCGCGATCTTTTTCGTGCTGATGACCGTGATTTCGGCGGTGGCTTTCGTGCAGAGCAATTTCTACCTCGACCGCGAGACGTTGCGCCAGTTCAAGCTTTACAACATTTCGCTGATGCTGCTTTGCGTGTCGGCCACGGGCGTCTATTTCGCCAATAACATCGCCGTGACCTGGATTTTTCTCGAGGCCACCACACTCTGTACGGCCGGGCTGGTTTACCACCGCCGCAATACGCGGAGTTTGGAGGCTACGTGGAAATATATATTCATCTGTTCGCTCGGGATCGCCGTGGCTTACCTGGGTATCCTGCTGCTGAGCACCGTTACCGCGGGCGGCGAACTGTCGTATGCGAACCTGGCACGGACGGTAGCCTCGGGCAATCCGCTCTACCTGAAGATAGCCTTCCTGTTTATCCTGGTGGGATACAGTTGCAAGATGGAGGTTTTTCCGCTCTATACGATCGGCGTCGATGCCAATTTTGCCGCACCCGCACCGGCTTCGGCCGTCATCTCGACGGTGCTGGTCAATGCCGGTTTCGTTTCGTTTTTCCGTGTCTACCGCGTGGCGGCCGCCTCGCCCGTTTACGAGTGGTTTTCGCATGTGTTGATCCTTGCGGGGCTGATTTCGTTGCTGATTGCGGGGGTATACCTGCGCCGTACGAACAACTACAAGCGTTTCCTCGCCTATTCGACGGTCGAGTGCATGGGCCTCTCCGTAGTCGGGCTCGGCGTGGGGGGGATCGGGATTTTCGCGGCACTGTTGCAGGTGATCGCCCATGCACTGATCAAGTCGGGGATGTTCGTACAAATGGCGCAAGTCGGGAAAGTTTACGGCACTTACCGGATGAACCGCATTGGCGGATATATCGGCGTGAACCGTACCGGAGCCGTAGCCCTGTTGCTCGGCGGCATGTCTCTGCTGGCTTTTCCGCCTTCGGTGCTGTTCGTTTCCGAAATGATGATTCTGCGCCAGGTCATCGAATCGGGGCGGTGGTGGTTGCTGGTTCTGCTGGCGCTGTTGCTTTGCTTTGTCATGTTCAGTTTTTGTTCGCGCATTCTGAAATTGTGCTACAAACCGGTGGGAAACCCGCTGCCGATGCCTTCCCTGCGTATCCACCTGGGGTTGACCTGGTGCGGCCTGTTGCTGATCGCCGGGGCTTCGGTGCTGGGCATCGTGCAGCCACCGTTCCTGATCAAATTTATCAATGCCGTTATCGCCTTTTAGATGAAAAAGTGGTTCATGACATCCAACCGGCAGGGGAGTGTGAAACTCGATGCGATTCCCTGTTTCCCGTATCCCGAATTTCTCCGGGGGATGCACGGCTACCTGCGTAACGAGCCGTGCCACCTCGCCGCCTATTTCGGGATGCCTTCCGAGGAAGGTTTGCGGCTCTTTTGTCTGGTGCTGGACGATGCGTCCGGCAAAATTTTGATCGCTTCGAGCCGGCTTGATCCGAACGATACGTCACCGCTGCCGTCGCTGACCGCACTATATCCGGCTGCACACCCGTTCGAACGCGAGTTGACCGAGCAATATGGAATCTGTTTCGCCGACCATCCGTGGAACAAACCGTTGCGTTTTGCACACGACCGTGCCGACCGTAGCCGGACGCTGAACAACTATCCTTTTTACGCCATTCGCGGGCAGGCCCTGCATGAGGTCAACGTTGGGCCGATCCATGCGGGGATTATCGAACCGGGTTGTTTCCGCTTTATTTGCAACGGGGAGCAGGTCATTCATCTCGAAATCGTACTGGGATTCCAGCACCGGGGGATCGAACGCCTGATTTGCGGGACGCCGAATCGGTTGCGGCAATCCGTCCTGTCCGAAAGTATTGCGGGAGACAGCGTCGTGGCCCACGCTCTCGCCTATGCTGAGGTTGCCGAAGGACTCGGCGAACCCGGATTGGAATTCGATCCGGCCGCGAACGATCTGGGCATAGAACGCACCGTAGCCCTGGAGATGGAGCGTATTGCGATGCATCTGGCCGATACGGGGGCGCTGTGCATGGATATCGGTTACCAGTTGGGGCAGGTGGCCTGCGAGGCCCTGCGCACAATTGTGATTAATACGACACAGCGTTGGTGCGGAAACCGTTTTGCAAAAGGATTGATCCGTTTCGGCGGAACCCATTATCCGCTGACGGACGATCTCAAGATGTTGGTCTTGAAAAACCTGAATGAGGTGGAAACGCGCTATGCCGAGGTCGTGCACAGTTTGGAAGGAACCTCGTCGGTTCTGGCCCGTTTTGAGGATTGCGGCGTGGTTACCCGCACGCAGGCATTGCGTATCGGGGCTGTCGGCATGGCGGCCCGGGCTTCCGGTTTGGTACGGGATATCCGGCAGACCCATCCCCGTGGTGCGTACGGCAAATTGATTGCGCACGATCCTGTGGCGGAGAATTCCGGCGATGTATATGCACGGCTGAGGGTTCGGATGCGCGAAGTGGCGCAATCGGCCGGGTATGTGCGGACACTGCTCGATACGCTCGATTGCGGGATGCGCGTTGCAAGCTTGCCCGATTACCGGATGGCGCTGGAGAGCGATGCGCTTGCTTTTTCGTTGGTCGAAGGGTGGCGCGGCGAAGTGTGCCATGTCGGGATTACCGGCAGCGACGGGCAGTTCCGGCAGTACAAGATATACGACCCGTCGTTGCACAACTGGACGGCGCTGGCACTTTCGGTACGCGGTGCCGGCATTTCCGACTTTCCGATCTGCAACAAAAGTTTCAACCTTTCCTATTGCGGCCATGACTTGTAAGGACCGTAGCAGAATGCAGGGGTGTTAAAACAGAGTAATTATGGTGCTTTCCAAAATACGTGTGTTGCGCAGCCACGGGCGGCAGGCTATTCCCGACCTGAGGACAGTGGAACTTCCCGATACGTTCCGGGGACGCCCGGTGATTTCCGGAGGGATGTCCGAAGAGGAGTCCGCTGAACTCGAGGCCATGTGTCCTTCCGGTGCGATTGTCGCATCGCCGTTCACGATCCGGCTCGACCGTTGCATTTTTTGCAACGAATGTGCGAAGCGTTTTCCCCGGGCGATTCGCTTTACCTCCGATTACCGTTTGGCTACCAACGATCTGGACAGGTTGTCCGTTCGGGAGGGCTCGCCGCAGAGGATTACCCTCGACGAAAACCGGGTAAGAGGGGAGATCCGCCGTCATTTCGGCCGTTCGCTGCGGTTGCGCGAGGTCTCTGCCGGCGGGGACAACTCGACCGAAATGGAGCTGAACGCGACGATGAACGTCAATTTCGATTTTGCCCGTTACGGTGTCGAGTTCACCGCTTCGCCGCGCCATGCCGACGGCATCGTGATTACGGGACCGATCACCGAAAATATGGCCGTGCCGCTGGAGTTGGCTTATAATGCCGTAGCGTCGCCCAAATTGCTGATCCTGGCCGGAACGGATGCTGTTTCCGGGGGCGTGTTCGCCGGTACTCCGGCGCTCGACCGCAGCTTCCTCGGACGGTTTACGCCCGATCTGTACGTACCCGGAAACCCGGTGCATCCGCTCACGTTTATCCACGGAATCATGTCCCTGCTGGGACGTTTCCCTAACAGTTGAAGATATGCCCGAATCGTTATCGTTTTTCTTGTCGTTCCTGAAAATCGGCATTTTCACCTTCGGTGGCGGCTATGCGATGATCCCGTTGGTACAGCGCGAAGTGATCGACAAAGGGTGGGTCAAGGAGGACGAGTTTTTGGAACTGCTCACGCTGGCGCAGTCGGCTCCCGGACCGATCGCACTCAATACCGCCGTATTTGTCGGGTACAAGGTGCATGGCTACCGGGGGATGCTCGCCGCCGTGATGGGAATTATCCTGCCCGCTTTCCTGATTATACTGGTGATTGCGATATTTTTCAATTCGATTCGCGAGAACCGTGTCGTCGAAGCGGTATTCAAAGGAATCCGTCCGGCTGTCGTCGCGTTGATGCTTGCGCCGGTGTTCGGTTTCTCGAAGGGATTGGGTTGGACGCGGGGGATTCTCGCGGTTCTCGCGGCCTTCGTCGTGTGGTATTTTGCCGTTTCACCCGTTTATATGATTATCGTCGGGGCTACGGGCGGCATCGCGTTCGGTTGGTTGAAGCTGCGCCGCAGTTTGCGTAATGTGAAGGATAGCCCGGCTCAGAAGCGCATTACCGATCGTGACGATACGGCCGGCGAAGTATCCGATGTATCCGGTGATGCTAACGAACGTCGACAATAATCCCACAAACCGAACTGATTATGGTTTACCTGCAACTGTTATATTCGTACCTGAAAATCGGGTTTTTCGGCTTCGGCGGCGGTTATGCGATGCTTGCGCTGATCCAGAACGAAATTGTGGTGCGACATCATTGGCTGACCAACAGTGAACTGACCGACATCATTGCTATTTCGCAGATGACGCCGGGGCCCATTGCGATCAACAGCGCTACTTATGTCGGCTATACGGTCACGGGGAATATCTGGGGTTCGTTGCTGGCAACTTTTGCAGTCAGCCTGCCTTCGCTTACGATCATGCTGCTGATCACCAAATTCTATATGGTACTGCATAACAACCGTTATGTGCGCGATGCGATGTACGGCATGCTGCCGATGGTGGTGGCGATGATCCTGGCCGCGACATTGCTGTTGCTGACCCCCGATACGTTTATCGACGTGTACAGTTGGCTCATCTTAGCCGCAGCTTTTTTCGCTTCGGTCAAAAAAATGAACCCGATTTTGGTAATCTGCCTTTCCGGTGTCGTCGGATACTTGCTTTACGGACTGTAGTGCGGTTTATGGGCCGGTTCAGTCAGACCGCAGGCAAACCGGGAAATACCTCAATCCGTTATTGACGACTTCGGTTTTCCCGACATATCCCGGTGTTTGTAACCGGAGGTTATCCGGAGAAGTATTATCCGGAAATCGCAGGAATCGAGCAGGATGGAGGAGAGTCGGGCGTTTCCCCCTGTTTATTGGTTTCCGGAGGTCTCAGCAGGCGAAGTCCCGGACGAGGCCGAGGTATCTACTGAAGTCTCCGGTGTGGTAGAAACATTTAATTCTGCCTGGGTGTCGGTTTCGGGTCGAATACCGGTATCGACCGCCCCATTGCCGGAATTAGCCGCCTCTTCGGTCCGGTCTTCGCCGGTAAGCTCCTCGGGTGCGGGCGATTGTTTTTTTGCTCCGGCCGCAATCAGGATAATCACTACGATCGCCGCGACAGCAATGATTCCGGTCACTTTTTTCTTATTCATGTTCGGCAGTATTGAGGGCTTGTTCCGCTTTCGGTGCGCTCATCTCTTTCAGCGCCTGCTGGACTGTGCTGTCGATGCCTTGCAGCGCATGGTAGAAAGCGTTGTCTTCGAGCGGCGTATTCCGTCCGACGTAGGCTTTGATCTGTGAGAGGATAATCGCTTTCGACCGTTCGATCTGCGAGGGTTTCGGTGCGACGCCCGCACGGGCGGCATAGCGGATGAATTCGCTCAGCAGACCCGGGTCTTTTGCGAAGAATGCATCCAGTTCCGGCAGCGTGGTGATTCGGTTCAGCTCGTTGCGGTGACGATCGGCATATTCGATCGTAAAGCGGTAAAGGATATTGCGTCCGGTCACTTCACGCAGGTAGGGCGTGATGTCGGTCGTGTCGGCCGGTACGAACCGGTCGGGCATGATGCCTCCTCCGCCGTAAACCGTACGTCCTCCTGCGGTGAAATATTTCAGGCTGTCGGCGAAGTGGATGCTGTCGGCCGAGAACATTTCGTTGTGTTCGTACCGGTTCATCAGGTCGTTGTTGTAATCCTCAGACCCTTTGTCGTACGGCTTCTGAATCGAACGTCCCGAGGGAGTATAATAGCGTGCGATGGTGAGCCTTACGGCCGATCCGTCCGGGAACGGGATCTGTTCCTGTACGAGTCCCTTGCCGAAGGTGCGGCGTCCGATGATCGTACCACGGTCGTTGTCCTGAAGGGCCCCGGCGAGGATTTCGCTCGACGAGGCGCTTCCTTCGTCCACCAGTACCGCCAGTTCGATGTCCTGCAACCGGCCTTTGCCGTTGCTGTACTGACGCGACTGCTCGCCTCCGCGCTCCACGGTATAGACGATCATTTTGCGGGCGGGCAGGAATTCGTTCGCGATCTCGATGGCCTGGTCGAGGAATCCTCCCGGATTGCTCCGGATATCGAGGATCAGTTTTTTCATCCCCTGTGCTTTCAGCCTGTCGACTGCATCCATTAACTCCTTGTGGGCATTACGCGAAAATTGGGCGAAAACGATGTAGCCCGTTTCCGGCCCGATCATGTAGGCGGCGTTGATGCAGTAGATCGGAATGACGCCCCGTGTAACGGTGATCGGCACCAGGTCTTTGACTCCGACACGTTGGATACCCAGCTTTACTTTACTCCCGCGCGGGCCCCGAAGCCGTTTCATCACTTCGTCCTGCCGCATCTTCACGCCCGCTACTACCGTGTCGTTGATCGTGATGATGCGGTCTCCGCCCAGCACGCCGACCTTCGAACTCGGACCCGAATTGATGACGTTGAGCACGATGACCGTATCGGTGGCCATGTTGAACATCACGCCGATCCCGTCGAATTCTCCGTCGAGCGATTCGTTCATCTGTGCCATATCCTTGGCCGGGACATAAACCGAATGCGGGTCGAGTTCTTCCAGGATGAACGGAATTGTCTTCTCGGTGATCGAATCCATCGAGACGGTGTCTACGTAGCGGTTCTCGATCAGGGAAAGGAGCATGTTGAGTTTGCCGCTGCCCGGAGCGACCAGATTACCGCGGCGCGGCACCGGCGGTGTATTTTTGAATACGACGCCTCCCAACAGGATCCCGACAGCGATGGAGACTGCCACGACGGTCGGCAGGATCAGGGTGAATTTATTGTTTTTATACATGTTGTTGCAATACTTCGGTTCCGGGAGAGAGAAGGCATCCCTAAGAACATTTCACTGTCAGTCAAACGGCCCGGCAGTGCCGTTTAGTGTCCGCTATTTGTTTTTGAACGTGTAGGCCAGGCCCAAGCCGAATTTGTAATTTAATTGCATCCATTGTCGTCTGTCCGGGGTTCGAGCCGCTTCGTCATAGACTGCAGAACAGAACATCTCGGCCGAAATGAGTTTGAATATTTTAAATTGCAGGGTATTCTTCCAGTTGATATAAGCATTCCGGTTGCTGTTGTAGTTCGAAAAGGCATAAAAATAGGTCCGGTAGGTGATTTTGTCTTTGTAGAATGCTTTGTCGAAATCGATTTGCAAGGAAGCTCCGATCGCACCGGTACTTTTTTGTCCGGGTTTGACACCGTACGCACCGGCTTGCGACAAGCTGTCGTTCAGTACGAACGTGACGCTTCCGGCTACGGGCATGATGCTGATCGTGAGCGGAACCTTCTTGTTGCGGTAGATAAAACCGATGGCCGGCGCGATGGTTCCCGGCGCCATGAATGCGGATACCAGTGTATTGTCATCGCGTGATTTGTACCCGTTGCTGAACTGGCTGCGGTACTGGAATGTCGCAGCATAGGACCAGTTCTTGTTCAGCTCCCACGAACTGCTCAGGTTGAAGACGAAAGCGTCCTCGTTTTTAAAGTTTTTTCCGCTGATGCGGTTGATGCCGTAACGGGCGTCGAAAGTCGTTTGGAAATTGAACTTGCTTTTAATGTATGTATGCGAGAAATAGAATGCCAGGTTCGAGGCGAAAACGTTGTCGCCGCCGGCATACCAGTTTTCAAACCCGGTTAGATTGAACATGGCCGAAGCGTTGATCTGAACGGTATTGCGCTCTTTGCGGATCGCACGGCGCTCGGCTTTGTAGCGGGCTTCGCTGAAAAAACGGTTGTTGATCGGTGCGATGGGTTTGATCGTGTCGTCCATCGCTTTGGTGTCGATCTCTTTGGGGGTGACCCTCGAAATGGAGAACTGGGCTGAAGAGCGGTTGGCGGCTCCGAGCAGAACCAACAGGAGCAACAGCGTTATGAATCGTCTCATGTCCGGTATTTTTTGGATATCCGCAAAGGTAATAATATTTTGGGAAGCGTTTGTCGTCCGGCACCTGAAGTTTTTCCTTTTCCGGTCGTTCGTTTCGGCCGGTCAGCGTTGCTTGTTCAGATGCAGCCGGACAATATCGCGGATCGAGGCGTTGATCGGTTTGGAAACATAGGCATCGAATCCGCTGCGCAAAACCCGTGCCTCGTCTTCCGCAAAAGCGTAGGCCGTTACGGCGATGATCGGCACCGTTTGCGAAGACTTCCGGATTTCGATCGTAGCCTCGTAGCCGTCCATAACCGGCATTTTGATGTCCATCAGGATCAGATGCGGTCGATTGTCGTGAAACAGTTGCACGGCCTGTTGACCGTCCCAGGCGTGAATCAGCAGGTATTCCTTTTTCAGCAGCGATTCGAACAGTTTGTAATTGCTGTCGTTGTCTTCTGCAATCAGCAGGATCGGCTTTTCCGTATCCGCAGTATTGCAGGGATCGGGTTCCGGTCCGGTGATGCCGTTGACTGCTACATTCGAATGAGCTGTAAGTTTACCGTGCCGGTACGGGATGGTGAACCAGAACGTAGCCCCCTTTCCGGGTGTCGAATCCACGCCGATTTCGCCCCCGAGCGAATGAACGATGCTTTCACAGATTGAAAGCCCGAGTCCGCTGCCCTGCTCGAACGTATTGAGTTTGACGAAGCGACCGAAAATTTTGTCGTGGTTTTCAGGCGCGATGCCGCATCCCGTGTCGCTGACGTAGAAATAGAGGAGGTTCCCTTCGTGGGGCCGGTAGCCGAACCGGATGCTTCCTGCCGGGGTGAATTTCATCGCATTGTTTAGGAAGTTGTTGATAACCTGCATGATCCGCTGACGATCCGTGCGAACGGAGCATTCGGGCAGGCGCTCTTCGAAACGGATCTCCACCTCGTGGTTCTTCTGTCGCATCCGGGCGCTCTGTTCTATCTCGTCCAACATGCCGTTGAGGTCTACTTCCGAGTAAGAAAATTCGAGCGTGCCCGCTTCGATTTTCGACAGGTCGAGGATGTCGCCGATCAGTTGCAGTAGTAAAGCGTTGTTGTTTTCGATGATACTTACGTACTCCCGCTTTTCGGCTTCGTCCACCGTGTTGGCCAGTACGCCCGAAAAACCGACTATCGCATTGAGCGGCGTCCGGATTTCGTGGCTCATGTTCGCGAGAAATGCCGATTTGAGCCGGTTGCTCTCTTCTGCGGCCTGTTTGGCCCGGATCAGTGCGTACTCGTTTTGTTTGAATTTGTCGATGCAGGTTCCTGTGCCGATCACATAGTTCACCGGGTCGTTGGCATGCTTGCGCAGGGTCATGAAACGGTATTCGAACCATTCGTAACGGAAGGTGCCGTCAGGGCGCCGTATCCGGATACGGGCCTGCACGTCGCCGTCCTGACCGCTGTTGATTTTTTCGTAAGCCTTGAGTATGGCCTCCTGGTCTTCAGAATGGACGTGGTCGATAAACATCTGTGCGTCGAACAGCGGTTGCTGTCCGGTCGGATAGCCGTAGCGTTTGAGCAGAGCCTCGTTGTTGTAAAAGAAATCGTGTTCGATGTCGTATTCCCACGAGTAAACTTCGCTGCGTTCCAGCGCGAGCGTAGTGAGCCTGTTTTCGCGGTCGAGTTTTTTCTGGATGATGATCCGTTCGATATTGAGCGCCACTACTTTGGCGAAGAGTTGGTAAAGCGAGATTTCGTTTTCTGTCCAGCGCAGGTCGTAATTCTCGCGGATAGCGGCGAGAAAACCGTGGAAGTGGTTGTTGACGAACAGCGGAATCGCCAACGCGCTCTCGAAATGCACCTGTTGCGCCCGAAAGAAATCCATGAATACGGAGTGGGCGGCATTTTCGTCGCTGTAAACGACTTTCATGTGGCCCTGGCGAAAATGTTCCAGCGTTTCCGACCGGCTGAAAAAGCCGTATGTTTTCATCTGGGGGAGAAATTTGTTTAATGCGGAAGCCTCTTGGATCGCATAATCCTTCATGTGGTAGGACAAATCCTCCTCTTCATAGCGGAATACAGCCGAGAATTCGGTGTGGTAGTGGCTGTTGACCAGTTGTAGGATGTTTTCGCACGAAAAAGTATCTTGTTGGGCCAGTATATGCAATACGTCGGTAATGATGTTCTGGTTTTCCTGTTCGATTTTCAGGTTCACGAGGGCCTGCTCGCGCAGCTCCTTGGCAAAGTTTTCCTGCAGGTTTTTGGGCATGCAGTAACTGATGATGTATTGTAGCTTGCCTTCGGGATCGAAAATGCCGACGTTGCACCACAGGTAATAGACCACCTGTTGGGTTGGGGTCAGGTGGCAGACGTATTGGTAGAAAGTGTTATCCCGGGGGGTGAGCCGTGCGATGTTTTCGCGTGCGGACTGTATCTGTTCTTCGGGGCCGTTGTTCAGCACATTGATCCCGATCAGGGTTTCACGCGGCATGCCGAAGAAATCGCAGGTGTATGGATTGACCTCTTCGACAATTCCTTCGGGTGTTATTCGGATCGTGGGCAGCGGGGCGTGGTCGAATCCTTGCGAGAGAAAGCCCTGCGACGATTTCAACCGGCGGTTTTCGGTTTCGGATTTTTCCAGCAGGACAAGCAGTTCTTCGCGGGATAGGTGGTTGTAGTCGTTGGGCATGGGGTACCGGAATAGTTAGGTTTGCGAAAACAGGTTGTCCAATTGTGGGAAACGTGCCATAAATGTACAATTTTTTGTTGTTGTTTCAATCACTTGTTGCAATGATTTTACCGGATTGGCGTGTCTTGTTCCGCATTGTTTCGGGCGAAAATTTACGATTTGAGAAAAAACACGTTACTTTGTGGCAGACAACGCCATTTTTCTTCTGTCCGGACGGGGTGAACTGCATCGTTTTTGCAGGAAACAAATTAAGTGCCGGCGAATGGAAGTTCGGCGGATTGTATGCAAGAATTGAAACGATTCAGGAGGGATTGTACTATGAAATATTTCGGAGCGCACGTCAGTGCATCGGGAGGGGTCGAAAATGCCCCGCTAAACGCCGCAGCGATCGGGGCCAATGCTTTCGCGCTGTTCACCAAGAACCAGCGCCAGTGGGTTGCCCCCCCGCTGACGCCGGGGACGATCGCCGCATTTCGGGAGAACTGTGAAAAGGGGGGATTTACGCCTTCGCAGATACTTCCGCACGACAGTTACCTGATCAACCTGGGAAGCCCCGATCCGGACGGCCTGGCCAAATCCCGGGCAGCGTTCTTCGACGAAATGCAGCGCTGTGAGCAGCTCGGCCTCGACCGGCTCAACTTCCATCCCGGCAGCCACCTGGGTAAAATCAGTGTGGAGGAGTGCCTGTCTCTGGTGGCCGAGTCGATCAATATGGCGTTGGAGCGCACTTCAGGGGTTACAGCTGTTATCGAGAATACGGCCGGTCAGGGCACCAATGTGGGCTTTTCGTTCCACCACCTGCGTGCGATTATCGATCAGGTGAAGGATCAGGGCCGGGTAGGGGTGTGCATCGATACCTGCCACGCTTTCTCGGCCGGTTACGATCTGTCGACCGACGCCGCTTGTGAAAAGACGTTTGCCGAATTCGACGAGGTGGTGGGATTCCGTTACCTGCGCGGCATGCACCTCAATGACGACCTGAAGGCGATGGGCAGCCGGGTCGACCGCCATGCCAGTCTGGGCGAGGGTACGCTCGGTATGGCTGTTTTCGGTTACGTTGCTCGCGACAAGCGTTTCGACGGTATGCCGCTGATTCTGGAAACGCCCGACGAGAGCCGCTGGGCTGCCGAAATCCGTACGCTTCGCGAACTGGCGGAAACACGATAATTTCGATCCTGTTTCAGAAGCTGGCTTATGTCAGCCTGAGGGACTGGAGGTATTACCGATAACCGGCAGGAACGAATAATCGACAGATGAGGAATCGTGCGAAATGGCCCGTAGGAAGGATCCTTTCAACAGCATCTTCTGTCCGGACATCACTTTTACCTGTAGGAACAGGAAGATACTGCGACTGCTGCAGAGCAATACGGTTCAATATTGCAAAACGAAAAGTCCCGGCCTTAGCCGGGACTTTTCGTTTTATTTCTCATCGATCCAGACTTTCATCCGGCCTGCTTCGCGGTTGTCCCACGCATAGTAGGGAATCAGGTGCAGCGGCCCTGCCGGAGTTTCGGCCGTGATTTCCGCCACACCGCCCAGCAGGTCGGGCATGAATTTGTCGGTAAACCGGGTTTGGAAGTTTATGCCGGCTCTGTCGTAGGTCTGTGCATTGTCGGCCTCTTCCATGCAGTAGACCAGCGGTCCCCGCTGTACGGCCAGCTTGCCGCTGTCGGCTTTGACTCGCGGGTCTGCGGCCACAACTTCGGTCGGCATCGCCAGTGAGAGGTCGATGCGGTCGCCTTTCTTCCAGGAGCGGTTTACCACGGCATAGCCTTTATCCGTCGGATGGTCGAACAACTCGCCGTTTACCCACAGCGTATGGTTCTTGCACCATCCCGGAATCCGGAGCCGCAATTCTTTCCTGATTTTGCCCGGAGCTTCGCTGACGGTTATCCTGACGTTGCCTTCCCACGGATAGCGGGTTGTTTGGGTCAGTACGAACCGGCTGCCGTCCTGGGTCGGGATAGCGGCGTTGCTGCCGAGGTAAAGGTTCACCCAGACCGTGTCGGAGTCGAGCGAATGGCTGTAAATATAACTGCCGATCGACGGCAAAAAGCGTGAGAGTTGGCTGGGACAGCAGGCGCAGCCGTACCAAGCTTTGCGGTGGTGGTCGCCTTTCGATTCGAGCGGGTTTACATAGAAAAAACGCTTGCCGTCGAGTGAGATACCCGCTAATGCCCCGTTGTACAGCGCCCGTTCCATTACGTCGGCATATTTCGCGTCGCCTTTGAGGCGGTTCATCCGTGCATTCCACAAAACCATACCCACCGAAGCGCAGGTTTCGCAATAAGCTTCCAGGTTGGGCAGGTCGTAATCCTCGGTGAAGCCTTCGTTCTGGTGCGACGAGCCGATCCCGCCCGTGATATACATGTTCCGCTGTACGACATCGTCCCAGACACGGTCGAGCGCTGCACGGTAGACCGTGTCGCCCGACAGCATCGACATGTCGGCCATGCCGCAGAAGAGGTACATGCAGCGTACTGCGTGTCCCGTGATGTCCGTCATGCGGCTGACCGGGATCGAATCCTGATAGTAAGCGGCATTCCAGGTGCCTTCTTCGTTGCGGCCGTAACCGTGCCCGCGCTCTTCGAGCAGCCAGCGGGCGAATTCGAGGTACTTGGGTTCGCCCGTCACGCTGTAAAGTTTCGCGAGCGCCAGTTCGATCTCTTCATGGCCCGGTACCCAGTGGCGTTTGCCCGGGCCGAATTCATTCATCATGTGGCCGACCATGCGGGTGCTCACTTCGAGCAGGGTCCGGTCGCCGGTAGCCAGCAGGTATGCGATGCCGGCCTCGATCATGTGTCCCGCACAGTACATCTCGTGCTTGTCCATGTCCGTCCAGCGCTTGTCGAGTCCGGTGAGCGTGTAGTAGGTATTGATATAGCCGTCGGGTTGCTGGGCCGCGGCGATTTTGGCGACCCATTGGTCGGCCGTTCGCCTGAGCATCGGGTCGGGGTTGTTGATCAGGCTGTACGAGATGCCTTCCAGAGCCTTGTATACGTCCGAATCGTCGAAAAAGATGCCTGAGTGCTTGCCGCTGCCTTTGGCTGCGTTTTCAAAGTTGCGGATGCGTCCGGTCCGGTTTTCGATCTGGTCGATGCAGACGGGCAGTGTCGAATCGGACAGTTTTTCGAGTCGCGGAGACCAGAAACCGTCCCGGATCGAGACACGGCTGAAATCGACCGGCAGGATGATGTCTTGCTGAGCTTGCGGTGCGGATTCGGCGCCCCGGTCCGTGCAAGCGGATGCGGTCAGCAGGCAGGCCACCAATGGGAGAAGGATTGGTTTCATGGCAAAATAAATTTGGGTTAGAAATGTCTTCTAACCCAAAAATACTATTTTGTCGTGACAATACCTAATACTGTTCCTGTTCGTTCGGGAATGCTCCGCTTTTGACATCGGCGACGTAATTTTGGATGCCGGCCATCATTTGCGTGTGAAGGTCGGCGTAACGCCGCAGGAAGCGGGGTGAGAATTCGGTGGTGATGCCCAGCATGTCGTGGATCACGAGCACTTGTCCGTCTACGCTGTTTCCTGCCCCGATCCCGATCAGCGGAATCCGGAGTTCGCCGGCAACCTGCGCACCCAGCGCCGCCGGAATTTTTTCGAGTACGATGCCGAAACAGCCCGCCTCTTCGAGCAGGTGCGCATCGCGGAGCAACTTCTGCGCTTCGGCTTCCTCTTTGGCGCGCACGGTGTAAGTGCCGTATTTGTGGATCGACTGCGGCGTCAGCCCGAGGTGTCCCATGACCGGGATTCCGGCCGATAGGATACGGCCCACCGATTCGAGCACCTCTTCGCCGCCTTCGAGCTTGATCGCATCCGCTTCGGTCTCCTTCATGATGCGGATGGCCGATGAGAGCGCCTCTTTCGAATTGCCCTGATAGGTGCCGAACGGCATGTCGACCACCACCAGTGCACGTTTGACCGCACGGGTGACGCTGCGGGCATGGTAAATCATCTGGTCGAGCGTGATGGGCAGCGTCGTTTCGTGCCCGGCCATTACGTTGGCCGCCGAATCCCCGACGAGGATCACGTCCACGCCGGCACTTTCGACGATGCGGGCCATCGAATAGTCGTATGCGGTGAGCATCGAGATTTTCTCGCCCCGGGCTTTCATTTCGGCGAGGCGGTAGGTGGTGACCACCCTGGTTTTGCTATCGGTTGACATGGTTGTGCAAGGTTTGTGTTGCGTGGCCGGCTTCTGCCGGTTTTTGTTTTCCGTGCCGTGCGGCGGCATCGTTTCCCGGATTTCCGGCTGATCGTTCTCCGGTGGTGCCGCTGCCGTTTCCCGGACGGCAAGGGCAAAGGTATATATTATTTCAAAACAAAACCATCTGCCGGAAGAACTCCCACAGCACCACGCCGCCCGATACTGCGACGTTGAGCGAATGCTTGGTGCCCTGTTGGGGAATTTCCACGGCCCCGTCGCAGAGATCGACCGCCTCCTGGGCGACGCCGTCCACCTCGTTGCCGAATACCAGTGCGTATTTTTTGCCTTTTTCCACCTCAAATGTGGTCAATCGGGCGGCTTTTTCGACCTGTTCGACGGCTAGCAGCGTGTAACCTTCCCCGCGTAGCTGCTGCAGCGCGTCGGTCGTCAGTTTTTCGTAATCCCAGCGAACGGTCAGTTCGGCGCCCAGCGCGGTTTTGTGAATCTCCTTATTGGGTGGGGTCGCCGTAATGCCGCACAGTACAATGCGTTCCATCGCAAATGCGTCACAGGTGCGAAAGAACGATCCGACGTTGTTGAGGCTGCGGATATTGTCCAGTACAACGACTACCGGATACTTTTCTGTGGCGGCAAAAGCTTCGGGCGAGAGGCGTCCCAGGGCGCTGTTGGGGATTTTTTGCATCTTTTTCAGCGGTTGAGGTGAAATTTGTTAAAACTTCGGCAAAGATATTATTTAATCAAAAATTTTAATAATTTTGGACTGCAACTGACCTGCAAACTTCCAAATTAACCTTCAAAACTTCTTTTATGAGTACACCGATTCTTTTCTGGCTTGTACCGTTCGCTTCGCTGGTCGCTCTCTTTTTCGCATGGTATTTCTTCCGCGGAATGATGCGCCAGAGCGAAGGCACCGAACGGATGCAGCAGATTGCCGCGCATGTCCGCGCGGGGGCCATGGCTTATCTGCGGCAGCAGTACAAGGTGGTCGCCATCGTTTTTCTCCTGTTAGCGCTTTTCTTTGCCTTCCTGGCTTATGGCCTCGGGGTGCAGAACAACTGGGTGCCGTTCGCCTTCCTGACCGGCGGCCTTTTCTCGGGTCTGGCCGGGTACATCGGGATGCGTACCGCAACATATGCTTCGGCCCGTACCGCCCATGCGGCAGGACAATCCCTTAACAGCGGCCTGCGGGTGGCTTTTCGCAGCGGCGCCGTGATGGGGCTCGTCGTGGTGGGGTTGGGCCTGCTCGATATTTCCGTATGGTATTTGGTCTTGAATCATTTTGTTGAAGGGGTGACCGATTCCCAAAAACTGATGATCATTACCACGACGATGCTGACTTTCGGTATGGGTGCTTCGACGCAGGCGTTGTTCGCGCGTGTCGGCGGCGGAATTTACACGAAAGCGGCCGATGTGGGCGCCGACCTGGTAGGTAAAGTCGAAGCGGGTATTCCCGAAGACGATCCGCGCAATCCGGCGACCATCGCCGATAACGTGGGCGACAATGTGGGCGACGTGGCCGGCATGGGCGCCGACCTCTATGAAAGCTATTGCGGCTCGATCCTCGCCACGGCGGCGCTCGGGGCGGCAGCTTTCGCCGGGGATATGCAGCTCAAAGCCGTGCTCGCCCCGATGCTGATCGCTGCGGTGGGAATTCTCCTTTCGGTGATAGGCATCTTTCTGGTGCGGACCAAAGAAGGGGCCAATATGAAGCAGTTGCTCAGTGCGCTGGGTCTCGGCGTCAACGTCAGTGCCGTGCTGATCGCTGTGCTGACCTTCGTCATTCTCTATACGTTGCAGCTCGACAATTGGGTGGGCATCTCGTTTTCGGTGATCGTCGGCCTGCTGGCGGGCATCATCATCGGCCAGTCTACCGAATATTATACTTCCCATTCGTATAAACCTACGAAACGTATTGCGCAGAGTGCCGAAACCGGTCCGGCAACCGTGATTATCTCCGGTATCGGAATGGGGATGATCTCTACCGCCATTCCGGTGCTGACCATTTCGGCGGCCATCATCCTTGCGTACCTGTGTGCGATCGGATTCGATTTCGCGCATATGCTGACGGCTGCGAGCCTCAGTCAGGGGCTCTATGGAATCGGTATTGCCGCCGTCGGCATGCTCTCCACACTGGGCATTACGTTGGCTACCGACGCTTACGGGCCTATTGCCGACAATGCGGGCGGTAACGCCGAAATGAGCGGCCTCGACCCGGAAGTACGCAAACGTACCGACGCGCTCGATGCGCTTGGCAATACGACCGCTGCGACGGGCAAAGGCTTTGCGATCGGTTCGGCCGCCCTGACGGCCCTTGCACTGCTCGCCTCTTATATCGAGGAGGTGAAGATTGGATTGCTACATATCGGTGAGACGTCAATTACGCTGTCGAACGGTACGGTGAAAGCGGTTACCGATGCGAATATTCTCGATTTCGTCGATTATTACCACATTTCGATGATGAACCCCAACGTACTGATCGGGGTGTTTATCGGATCGATGATGGCCTTCCTGTTCTGCGGCCTTACGATGAATGCCGTGGGCCGTGCGGCGCAGAGCATGGTCGAGGAGGTGCGCCGCCAGTTTCGTGAAATCAAAGGGATTCTCGAAGGCAAGGCGACCCCCGATTATGCGCGGTGTGTCGAGATTTCGACCAAAGGCGCGCAGCGAGAGATGTTGCTGCCGTCGATCCTGGCTATTGTGGCACCTGTGTTGACCGGATTTATTTTCGGCGTAGCCGGAGTGATGGGATTGTTGGTCGGCGGTCTCGGGGCCGGGTTCGTCCTGGCGATTTTTATGGCCAATTCGGGCGGTGCCTGGGACAATGCGAAGAAATTTATCGAAGAGGGTAACTATGGAGGTAAGGGTTCAGAATGCCATAAGGCTACCGTGGTAGGAGACACCGTCGGCGATCCGTTCAAGGATACCGCCGGCCCGTCGCTCAACATCCTGATCAAGCTGATGAGCATGGTCTCGATCGTCGTAGCCGGTCTGACCGTTGCCTATAGTTTGATGTAGCGCAATCTGCGTAGAGTAGAAGGGAATTATTTGGCAGGCGGGGCAATCTTACCCCGCCTGCTTTTGTTTTACGAAAAAAAGGGAGGTCGACGGAGAGAGGATCTGTCTGTAATTACAACGACGAACCGAAACTGCAAAATCATGCGATCATGTATTTTTCTGCTATACCATATCTTCGCCGGTCTTGACTATCCGGACCTTGACGGTCTTGTGGAACGGAATGAAACGCGAGACCACCGTCGCGACGATTGCAAAAATCAGCAGGTAGCCGAAAATGGTTTTCAGTTCGAGCAGCATGGTCTGTGTTTGCAGCGTGCTGTAGAGCGATTGGGTCGCGATCTGACCCGCTTCGTCGATGCCGTGCCCTTGTGCAAGAGCACTGTGCAGCGCATTATCGTATTGTTGTGCGGCGAGCGGATCGAGCGCAGTCGTATGGTCGGCCAGCCGGGTCAGTCCTTGTTGCTGCAGCCGGTAGAGTAGGTTGCTGAAGAAAGAGGTCGACAGGGCGGGAGCGAGCGCCGAACGGAACGAAATCAGGAAAAATGCGTTGTAGATCGTCAGGCTCGGCGGAAGGTCCTCGACCACGTAGATGCCGAATGCGATGAAAATAATCATCATCCCGAGCCCTTTGAGAAAAGTGGGCAGGTAGAGTATCTCGTAGGTAGCGTCGGGTGAAATTCCGAAGTAGAGGATCGCCAGATAGGCCGTGAAGCAGGCCATGCCGCCGGCGATCAGGAACCGGAACTTCCACCGTTGGTAGCGGAACCACCAGTAGCAAATCGCCCCGCCTACCGCAAAACCGGGAATCAGTCCCAGATAGAGTAGGTTCGCATGGACATTGTCCACGTGCAGGACGGTGTTCACATAGTTCGTAACCAGCGTGCTGGTCGAGGAGAAGAACATCGCTAGCATCATGTACAGGTAGCCGACCAATGGTTTGATGTCGTTCAGTACGTCGAGTTTCAGGTAGGGTTTCGGCAAGGTTTGCTGGCGGTGGATAAACAGCCACAGTAAAAACGGAATCAGTACCGTGTAAACGACCAGTTTCTTCGATGCGAACCAGTCGAGCATCTGGCCGTAAGTCGCCACATAGATCGAGAGTAGCAGCACCGACGAAATCAGTAGGACACTGCGCCCGTCGATTTCGTGCACCGGGAACCTGAGCGGCAGGCGGCTGTACCGGAAAAAGAGCAGCACGAACATCACGGCGACCAGCAGCAGCAGGATAATGAAGTAGTACATGTGCTGCCATTGGTAGTGGTAAGCGAGCTGCGCGGTCAGCGCGATCGAGAGCTGTCCCCCGGAGAATACGATCGGATAGAAATAGGCGTAGAATTCGCTGCGGATATCGGCCGGGCTGAACAGCGGCTTGACCATGTTAATCACTTCGATCATCGCGAATCCTTTCAGTATGCCGATCCAGAAACTGCATACGATCACGATATCCATCTGCGTGGTTTGCGCACAGATGAAACTGAGCAATGCCTGCAACAACAGGTCGATCAGCAGTACGGTTTTGGTCGTGACGGCCTTCCGCACGTCCGGTACCAGCGGATAGGAGACCGCGATCCCGGCTGCTGTGGCGTAATAGGCCATGCGGATGTCCTCGCCCAGCACTCCGAGCGTAGAGGAGATTTCGACCGCGCTGCCTGTATAGGCGCCGTTGATCAGGATTACGGGCAGCATAATCACGAACGCAGTGAGAATTCCCAGCCATCTGGGAACCCACGGGCGGATCGGGACGCTGAGCGATGCGGCTGCCATGGCGGAATCAGCGGATTTTAGCTTCGGTTTCGACCATTATGCCCGCCCGCAACAGTTGCATCTCTTCCGGGGAAACGTCGTCGAAATCGATCCGCACCGGAATACGCTGCTGCACCTTGACGAAGTTACCGGCCGAATTATCCGTGGGCACCAGCGAGTATTTCGATCCCGTCGCTTCCGAAATGGCCGTTACGGTGCCGTGGAAAGTTTTGTCCCCGAGCGCATCGACGCGGATACGGACTTTTTGTCCGATGAAAATGCGGGCGATCTGGGTCTCTTTGTAGTTTGCCGTGACCCATTTGTCCTCGCTGCGGATCAGGTAGCTGATCGTTTGTCCACCCTGGAGCAGTTGCCCCGGCTCGACGGTGCGCCGTCCCATGTAGCCGTCGTAAGGGGCCGTTACGACCGTGTACGACAGGTTCAGTTGCGCCATTTCCAGTTCCGCCTCTTTGCGCAGTATGCCGGCTTCAATCCCGGCCCGTTTGTTCGTCGTTTCGGCATATTGCGATTCGGCCGCGTTCTTTTGGCGAAGGAGGGCATCGAGGCGCGCTTTCATCGCTTCGTAGTTGGCTTTGGCCTGTTCGTACTGTTGCCGGGAAACCGATTCTTCGCGCAGCAGATTTTCATAGCGCCGGTAGTCCTGTTCCAACTGCCACAACCGCGCCCGGGTTTCGGCTATGTTGGCTTCCTGCACCGATACGTTGGCTTCCGATGCGGCTATACCCGACCCGAGCACCGTTTTCGAAGCCCTGGCGTCCATCAGTGCCGCCTCGGCGTCTTTCAGCCGGATCCGGTATTCGCGGTCGTCGAGCACGAGCAGCGTATCCCCGGCCTTGACCGGTTGGTGCTCGGTAAAGCGTACCTCCTTGATGTAACCCGACACGCGGATGCCTACCGGGGAGATATACTGGTCGATGACCGCGTCGTTTGTCGTTTCGTATTTGAAATAGCGCCAGAAGTAATCGACCGTCCACACGATCGCGCAGAGCACGAGCAGGATGCAGACCGTGTTGAGGATGATGTTGCGCTTTTTGCGCTTTCTGAGCCTCTGGCGCCTGTTGAGTAGTTCCGACATATGTGTTTCGTTGTGTTTTGCGTGGCTTACAGGCTGCCGCATGTTTGCAGCAGTTGGTAATAGGTATAGATCACTTCGGCGCGTGCGGCCGTCAGCTGCATTTGTGCCTCGAGCCGGACGCGGCTCGCATCGAGCAGGTCGGTGAGGATCGAGAGTTGGTTCAGGTAGCGGTTATGCACGATGCGGTAGTTTTCGTCCGCCTGGCGGACGGCCAGCATCAGTGCCTGTACGCGCTCGAGCGCTTCCTGGTGTTTCGTGCAGGCGCGCCGCACATTGACCCGGATCGCCTGCATCACCTGCTGTTCTGCGTTTTCACGCAGCGAAACCGCGTGACGCGCCTCTTCGACGCGATGCCGGTTGCGGTACAGCGACGAGAGGTTGTACGATAGCGCGAGTCCGATATTCCAGTTGTTCGCATACGTGTCCTGCATCGTCCTTGTGATCGGGCGTGCCAGCGTGTTGGCGCCGTGCAGCGACAGGGTGGGGAGGTAGTTCGCCCGTGCGATCCGGATATCATTCCGGGCCAATGAGGTATTTTCCCGCGCGATTTTCAATTCCGGATAGTTCGCATAGGCCCGTTCGACGTACCTCTGGTAGCTCTCCACCGGAGCTGCTGTGTACAGCAATGCGGTGTCGGGGGCGATCAGGAGCGTTTCGTCGAGGCCGAGCACTACGTCCAGCTGCTGTGAGACGATACAGATGTCGTTCCGGGCCTCGCGCAGGGCGAGTCGGTCGTTGGTCAGTTGCAGTTCGCTGCGGATTTCGTCGTTGCGCGTGACGAGCCCCTCGTTGCGCATCCGGCGGATGTCCTCGAGCCGGCGCGTCGATTCATCGATGTTTTGTTGCAAGACCTCAGTCTGCTTGTAAAGGTTGTACAGCGCGACATATTGTTGCAACAGCAGCATTTTGATCTCCGCCCGGTCGTTTTCTGTGCTGAGCGAGGCGATCTGCTGTTCCAGATCTGCCTGCCGGATGCTGTACCGGATTTTCCCTCCTTCGTAAAGAGGTTGGGAAAGGTCGATGTTGTAGTTGTTCGACCAGTTCGGGGTGTCGGGACGCGTGGCTTGGGTCAATCCTTGCTGGAAAACGACGGGCTGCCCGAGATAGCCGCCGGACAATCCTACATTCAGGCCGGGCAGCCTTTCGCTGCGGGCGCTTTTTGCGCGTTCTCCGGCCAGGGTCTCCCCGATACGGGATGCCTGCATACGCAGGCTGTTTTCTATGCCGAGCCGGAACAGTTCGTCGATACTCAGCGTCCGCACCTGAGGTTGTGCGGCGGTTGTGAGCGGCACCAGCAACAAGGAGAGCGATGCCTTCAGGAACATGTGTCGTAGCTTAAATCCCATCCAGTATCGCATTCAGTTTTCCCAATTGTTTCCGGCACTCCTGCATCTGCCTGGGGGGCGTTGCCGCTCCGATACGGTCGTATATCTCCTTGAGCAGCGGTTTGGTTTGTTCCGACATGCGGACACCTTCGTCGGTCAGGAAGATCTGCCGTGCGCGGCGGTCGTCGGGGGACTGCTTCCGTTGCACCCATCCTTTTTTTTCGAGGTTGTTGATCAGGCTGGTGATGCACGCTTTGTCCCGTGCAGTCGCTTCGGCCAGTTGCTGTTGGCTCACACCTTGCAGGGTCCTGAGCTGGTACAGGATTTGGAGCATCTCGAAAGTCATGCCGATTTCGTATTTCCGCAGCAGGCGCTGGACTGCCTGCCGGAAGGCCATCCGGGTCTTCAGCAGTTGCAGGTTCAGTTCGCGGGCCATTTCTCCGTTCGGTGTCATATTGTTTCGTATTGAACGCCGCAAAGGTAATCATTTCGCAGGATATTAGTAAAATATTATACTAAATTCCTTTCGACGGATTGTCATGCATCGATGAAAGCAGCCACCTTGATAAGAGGTGGCTGCTTGTAATGGATGACGCGGATGAAGTTTTAATCCGCTATATTTTCATTTTTTTGCGGCGTGTTTCGATGCGTCCCGCTTTATTTTACCTTGGGGTAGGTTTTCGGAATCTCTTTGAGCAGGACTTCACCCGTATTGGCATCTAGTACCGTGTTCGACTTTTCGGGCAGCGTCAGGTTCAACTCTTTTCCGTTGCGAAGGCGGATCGTGCGCTGTCCGCCGTCGAGCGAGTGGATCAGCATGATGCCGCTGTTGACGTAAGTGAAGTCGTTCCGGTCATTGTAAACATGGCAGCCTGCATCGCGCAGCAGTTTACGGAATACGTCGGTGCCGTTGACCGGTAGCGTGGCGTATACCACCGTGTGGGTCGGAAAATTTTTGCGGGCCACGACCACGTCCGGGCGTCCCCCGAGTGTCGCTAACGGTTCGGCCTGCGGATCGGTAATGACCGCAAAGGGCTCTACGACGCCTTTGAAGGTAAACTCCGACGCCGGGTCGGTGAAATGGAGCGTTTGCGGTTCGGTTTCGTTTTGCAACGCAAGTTTCACGCCCGAAAGCTTCTCGGTCAGCGGCAGGCCGATCGTTTCGCCGTCGGTTACGCCCGTCAGGTAGTTATATATCAAGGTCCTGCCGTTTTGTGCTACTTTCTCCCGGATAAATTTCCGCTGTTCGGACGACAGCACATAACTGTTCATGAATATCACCGCCTTGTATTGGTCGAGATTCACCTTGTCGAGATCGAAATCGTAAATATGGTCGCCCACGGTGCCGCTACGCAGCGCCTCTTCGATCGAGTGGTCGATCACGTTCGACGAGATGGGCGTACTTTGGGGCTTGAGGTAATAGTAACTCTCCTGGCTCCAGACGTAGAGTACGTCCGCCTCGGATTTGTGGGGTACGTTCAGTTGCTTGTCGAACAGCGCTTTTTCGTCGGCGATCGATTGCAGGTAAACCGGATCGTCGAACCAGCCGAGGCTTTCGCGGATGCCGAAGTCATAATACCATACCCCGCCGCGCATCAGTGGCAATACGACGCTGCGGCGCAGTACCGGCGCATAGTCGGCGTCATAACGTTCCAGGTAACGTACCGCATCGTGGCAGACGCGCCGGGCCAACTCTCCGTTGTCCATCTCGTCGAACCAGAGTTTGCCGTGCAGCGCGGCCGATTCGACGATTCCGCGGGGCATGCCGCTGCCGCCCAGTTTGCGCGAAAACTTATAATAGGTTTGCGGTGCGGCCAGGTAGTCGATCCAGGGGCAGTCGAGGATGCGCTCCACGAGCAGGTGGCCGCCGACCGACTGCCGGTTGAAGGTCATGTGCAGGTAGCCGTAAAAGACGCCCGTGATCAGCGGGCGGGGCCAACTCTCTTTGGCCAACCGGCAGAAGTATTCGATGTCTTCGACCACAGCCTCCTGCTGCGCGGCGATGTAGTCGATCACGCGGCGCTCAGCTTTGGGGTCCTTGAACTGGCCGAACTGCGTCTTCGTGCGCTCTTCCACACCCGGCACCGTTGCGGTTTCCAACGTCCATTGTGCCGAATTCCATGCCTGTTGCAGCTTTTTATCCGTACCGTACTTGTTGCGGAGCCAGTTGCGGAAATAGGCGGTCATCGCTTTTCCCGTATCCGGATCGTGGTCGACGAAGCCCCAGTAGTGCCATTCGCCGTAGATGCCACCCGAAATGTGCATGCCGATTACGGCGTCGCCTTCTTCGGTTTGTGAGAGTTTCTTGCAGAATTCGACCAGTTTCTCTCCTGCCTCTTGTTTCCATTTTTGTGACGCGAGGCTGGCCCTGAGCGAACGCATGATGCTGAAATCCTCGTTGTTGTGCGGCGGCCCCGGTTTGTAGTATTCCTGTATGGGACCGTCCGCATATTCGGTGCACTGGTCGCGGTTCGCCTCGTTCCACCAGTAGGGGGCGTCGGTGTGCACCCTGAGGATGATGCAGGCGTCGGGGGCTACGTCCAGTACGCCGCGAATCTGTTTTTGAGCGAGCGAAACGTCGAGCGGCGAGCCGTCCTTGGGCCAGATATCCGACAGCCAGAAATCGAGTTGGAACAGCCGGAAACCGATGTCGTAGAAGTTGCGGACGTTATGCTGCGGTACCTCTTCCCAACTCCAGCGTGCGCCGGTGGCATGTGTCAGCGCATAGATGTCCGGAGTCATCGGGGTGCCGTTTACGTGGATCGTGGGTCGTCCCCGGTAAGGTTTTATTTCGCCGGATTTCGGCATGGCGCCCTGTACGGTTGGGGGAATGGCTGCGAGCAATGTGCAGCAAAGCAACAGGACCGGAAGGTTTCGGATTTTCATCGTTAGTCAGGTTTGTAGGCGCCCCGTTCGGTCGGCGGCAGACAAATATACGATAATCGGGGAACTTTTGGCTCATTTCCGCAATACTTCAACGATAGAAAAAACGTTTTAATATTGTCCGAAACAAATAATAGTTTTACATTTGCATTGGAAGATTTTTAAAACCACTTTTAAAAATATTACAACAATGGCTTACAAAATTAGTGAAGATACCTGTACCGCTTGCGGAACTTGTATTGACGAATGTCCTGTAGGGGCTATCTCTCCGGGCGATGTTTACGTGATCGACGCTTCGGCTTGCACCGAATGCGGCTCTTGCGCCGATGTTTGCCCGACTGAATCGATTTCGATCGAGTAATCCCGGACAGGTTTAGCATAACCGCCTTCCCGAGAGGGGAGGCGGTTTTTCATTGTCCGGTCTCCGTCCCGTTTCCCTTTCAGGAATGACTGCGGGTGATTCTTGTGTGTCCGTTTTCACGCCGAAATGTTATCTTTGCACGCATGAACAACAGCGATATTTACCGCAAGGCGCTCGCCCTCGATCCGCTCACGGAAGGGGAGGCGCTGCAGATATACCGTTCCGCTCCGCTGGCCGAACTGATGCTCGCGGCCGACGCGCTGCGCCGCGAACAGGCCGGCGATCCGCAGGTGGTAACCTGGCAGATCGACCGTAACGTCAACATTACCAACGTTTGTATTTCGGGATGCAAGTTCTGTAACTTCCATTGTAAACCCCATCAGAGCGACAAGGCGTATATCACGACGATCGAAGAGTACGACGCCAAGATTCGGGAGACGCTCGCTTTGGGTGGCGACCAGCTCTTGTTGCAGGGAGGGTTGCACCCGAAGCTCGACATCGTTTTTTACGAAGAGCTGTTCCGGGAACTGAAACGCCGTTTTCCGCAGCTTCGGCTCCATGCACTCGGGGCGCCCGAAGTGGCGCATATCGCACGCATCAGCCGGCTCGATCCTGAAACGGTTCTGCTCCGGCTGATCGCTGCCGGGCTCGATTCCCTGCCGGGGGCGGGCGCCGAAATTCTCGACAACGGGGTGCGTCGCGCCATCTCGCCGGGTAAGCCCGATGCCGATACGTGGCTCGCAGTGATGCGCATTGCGCACAGACTGAACCTGCCTACCTCGGCGACGATGATGTACGGCCATCTCGAAACCCCGCGGCAACGGATCGAACACCTGATTAAAATCAGGGACTTACAAGCCGAATGCCCATCCGGGAATTACGGATTCATCGCTTTTATTCCGTGGGTATTCCGCAGCAGCGGTACGCGGTTGGAGCGGGAGGGTGTCGTTCCGGATACATCGGCGGCCGAATACCTGCGCATCATTGCGATGAGCCGTCTCGTTCTGAACAATATCCGGAATATCCAGGCTTCCTGGTTGACGGTAGGCAAGACTACCGCGCAGATCGCGCTGCACGGGGGGGCGAACGATATGGGGTCGATTATGATCGAGGAAAATGTCGTTTCATCGGCCGGTGCGCACAATAGCTTCGACGCCGAAGGCATTCAACAGGCGATTCGTGAGGCAGGATTCATCCCCCGGCTGCGCAACCAGAAGTACGAACCCCGTCCGTGGCCGCTGCCGGGAACGGCTGACCTGACCGATGCAAACCTATAAAATGCGTCAATAATTCCGCATCGGCCTGCCTGCGGATTGTGCGTTGTGTGTAATAATCGCATGTCCCGTTGTCCCGGTATTGACGGGTGCCGGTATATGCGTTATGACCGGTTTAACGGTTGTAAAGGAACCGTTTGATGCTTTTTTTCGGGGTTTTCTCGAACTCGTTGGGCCACAGCATGATTTTCGTGACCTGTTCGTAAGGGGCGACCAGCGTGTTGAGTACCTCTTTGTTCTCGTCCATGACCCGTTGGATGTCACTGTACGAAATGCCCGCCTCGTCGGCCTGTTCGTAGTCGGGATAGACCAATGCCACGAGCTTCCCGTCCCGTTCGACGACCAGCGATTCCAGCACGCAACTCATGTTGTTGAGTTTGCTTTCGATCTCTTCCGGATATATGTTTTGTCCGTTCGCACTGAGTATCATGCTTTTGCTCCTGCCTTTGATAAACAGCGTGTTGTCCTCGTTCATCGTACCGATGTCGCCGGTGTGCAGCCAGCCCTCTTCGTCGATGACTTGCCTGGTTGCTTCCGGGTTTTTGTAGTATCCTTTCATCACATGCTCGCCCCGGACGCAGATTTCGCCCGGAATACGCTGCGGATCGGGAGAGTCGATTTTCGCTTCCATCAGGCCGTCGAGCACGCGTCCGCATGAGGTGGGGATAAAATCCTTGTAATAAGTATAGCTGATCAGCGGTGCGCATTCAGTGAGGCCGTAACCGACCGTGAAGCGGAATTTGATCTTGTGGAGGAACTCCTCGACTTCGCTGTTGAGCGGTGCCCCGCCTGCGATCACCTGTGTAAACTCACCGCCGAAAGACTCCGTCAGCCGGTTGCATACCGATGCATATACCTGCGTATCGAGCAGCGGCACGCGCATGGCCAGTTTGACCACTCCCTTTTCGAGCGACGGTTTGATCTGTTTGCGGTAGATTTTTTCGAGGATCAGCGGTACGATGCAGATCAGGTGCGGTTTGACTTCGCCCATCGCTTCGATCAATATCTTCGGCGAGGGTATTTTACCCAACAGGGTGATGTGGGTACCGGCGGCCAGTGCAGCCAGGAAGTCGAACGCACAGCCGAATGCGTGGGCCAATGGGAGGAACGAGACGATCCGGCTTCCTTTGAAGTGCAGTTTGGACTGCACGCCGAAGAGTACGTTTCCGGTCAGGTTGTTTATCGTGAGCATGACTCCCTTGCTGAATCCGGTCGTACCCGAAGTGTAGCTGATGACCGCTACGCTGTCGTTATCGATTTTCGGGTAGGCGATCTCTTTGGAGGTGAATCCCCTCGGATAACGGCAGCGGTAGCGTTTGCCGATCTCGCGCTGGAAGCGGGCCAGCGAATCGCCGTGCCGTTCGTAGAGGCAATGGAAGTCGGTGAGCGAAAAGGCCGCCCGGACCTGTTCTATGTTGTCCGTCTCGATCGTGTCCCAATAGATATCCCCGGCGAACAGCAGCACCGAATCCGAGTGGTTGATGATGTGGTGCACATCGTTCGGGCTGAAGTCCTGCAGGATCGGGACGATGACGGCGCCGTAAGTGATCGTGGCGATATAGACGATGCACCAGCGCGGGTTGTTGCGGCCGATCAGCGCTACCTTGTCGCCACGTTGCAGTCCGGCCTCTTCGAAAAGCAGGTGCAGCTTGGCGATCTCCTTGGCCATTTCAAAATATGAGAAACTCTCCTTCTTGAAATAGTCGGAGAGAGCCGGTAGTTCCTTGTTTTCCCGGAAGCTCTTTTGGTAGAGCTCGATCAGATTCTCTTTCAGCATGTTCGTGCCTGATAGTTAAACTCAAGATACAGAACAAATATACAATAATATTCCGGTTTGCAAAAAGCATGCGCAAAGCGAGCACGGCGGGGACATTTCGCATGGTATCATGCGTGAAAGGTGGTGGCCGTGCCGCTTTTTTCTTTGGCGGTGAGGCTCATTAGCACAGTATTTGCACAAGTATGGGACAAAGGGATTTTCAACTATACTTTAAAAGATACAAATTATGAAAAAAGTGAGTGCAGAGGTACTGAACCTCGACGTTGAGAAACTGATTGAGATGTTGAACGCCGCATTGTGCGAAGAGTGGCTAGCCTACTACCAGTACTGGGTGGGCGCCCGGATCATGGAGGGCCCGATGCGCATTCCGATTGAGGCCGAGTTGCTCGAGCATGCCAACGAGGAGTTGAAACACGCCGAAATGCTGATCGAACGCATCATCCAGCTGGGAGGCACTCCGGTGCTCAATCCGTTGCAATGGCAGGAGATGGCCCGCTGCAAGTACGAAACCCCGACCGATCCCTACATCGAGACGATTCTCGAGCAGAACCTGCGCAGCGAGCGTTGCGCGATCAAACGTTACCAGGACATCGCCGATTACACCAGCGGCGTGGATTACACGACGGCGAAAATGGCGGTGGATATTCTCGAGGACGAGCTCGAACACGAGAACGATATCGTTTCGTTCCAGGACGACATCGTCGCGATGAAAGGCGCGATCGGAAAAATGGTGAAATAGCCCGGGCGGTTTACCGCTGGGTTATCGAAGCCTCAGGGCGGCCCATCGGGCCGCCCTGATCTATGTTACGGACCCAATGTTGTAGGGGGCGGTCGTCTCGACCGCCCCTTTTTTGGCTGATTTCGGCATATGTAGCCCGCAAGGTGATCTTTGTGCGAAATTATCTTTACCTTTGAAGCGTTTTTGGCGTTCCGGGTCAGACTGTTTGCAACTTCCTGAAACGTTCCGGGCGGGATCCCCCCTTGGAATTTTCCTGTTCGTGTCGGTTCGCAAAAATACGTTTACGATCAAATACATCATTTAGGATCATATGACTGGCAAAATCTTTACCCGTTTTTCCTTTATTGCAGCCGTTCTTTTTGCGGCTTTTCCGCAAGCGGACGCCTTCGCGGTACTGCCCGAAGGAACTGATGTTCCGGTACAGGCCCGGGAGTCCGGTTTGGAGTCTCCGGTCCAACAGCGGGATTCCCTTCCGGTGTCCGGGACGACCCCGGTGACGCCTATGGCACAACCGGCCGCTGAACTTACCCCTGCGATTTCGGTTCAGGGGGCACCCGCCGCCGTACCGGGCGTGACGTCACAGCTTTCGGCTGCGGAGGTATCGGCAACTCCTGAACCTAAGGTCAGTTCAGCGTTACCGCAGCTTGTCTGGGGTGCGTCGTTCGACTTCTTTTTCGATAACCGCGAATACAAAAACCTGACGACCAACTGGTCGCAGACGCTTTTCGGCGCACGGATCAATCCCGAGGTGGGCGTTACCTGGGACGGCCGCCATTCGCTGATGATCGGTGTGAGCCTGCTGGCCAATTTCGGGGCCAAACCTTTCGAGGTCGATAATGAGATTTTCGGGTATTACCAGTTCATCTCCCCGAAATTTCGGGCTTATGCCGGTGTCGTGCCGCGCAGCCGGATGATCGGCGAGTATTCGGGCGCTTTTTTCAGCGATTCGGTCAAGTATTACGATCCGAACCTGACCGGCCTGCTGCTGCAATATATGGGCGGCCGCGGTTATGTGGAGTTCGGCTGCGACTGGAACAGCATGTTTTCGGAAACCACCCGGGAGAAGTTCCTGCTCTTTTCGGCCGGACGACTCGGGCTCGGTGCACGGCAGATGTTTTTTGTCGGCTATAACCTGACGATGTATCACCATGCGGGTTGGGACAGCAGTGAAGAACCGGATCCGACCGTAGGCGACGGGGTGGTGGACAACGTGTTGGTCGAGCCGTTCGTCGGGGTCGATTTCACCCGGATCGTGCCCTGCATGCAGGAGTTGTCGTTGCGGGCGGGCTGGATCAACGCTTTCCAGAACGACCGCAAGTATGTGGGCGATTATGTGACGCCGGGTGGCGTGCAGATCGAAGCGCACGTGCAGAAATGGAATTTCGGTATCCACAATACGTTCTATGCGGGCGATAACCTGATGCCCTACTACGTGGCTCCTTTCGACAACCTCGATTACGGTCCGGGGCTCTACTGGGGCGAGCCGTTCTATCGTACCGACAATATTTATGACCGGCTGGAAATCTACTGGCAGCCTGTCCGTACCAGCCTGATGAACCTGCGCGTTTCGTCGGTGCACCATTACGACGGGCACAAATGGGGTTGGCAGCAGAAGATCATTTTCACGGTAAATCTGGGCCAAAACAGAATTTTCAATAAAAAATAACGGGTATGAGCGCCACGGCTTACCCGATTTGATCCGGAAACCACTTTATCCGTAAACGATTCCGGTTTCTCCGGAAAAGCTTTTCCGGAGAAACCGGACGCTATAATATGACACGGCGCCCCTCGTAAAAGGGACGCCGTTGTTGGGTGCAGGCTGATTGGCCGTTATTCTTTTTTCTCCAGGCCGTATTGTGCGGCCACTTGCTCCATCAGGGCATATGCCTGGTCGTAATCGTTTTGGATCGTGCCGTCGAGGATGGCGTCTTTGATTACCTCCTTGATCATGCCCACCTCGCGGCAGGGAGCCAGTCCGTAGGTCTGCATGATCAGTTCGCCGTCGATCGGTGGCTGGAAGTTGCGAATGCGGTCCTTTTCCTCGATTTCGCGCAGTTTACGCCGGACCAGTTCGAAGTTGTGCAGGAAGCGTTTTACTTTCGCATCGTTGGCCGAGGTGATATCGGCTTCACACAATGTCATCAGCTCGTCGATGTCGTCTCCGGCCTCGAAAAGCAGTCTCCTAACCGCCGAGTCGGTTACCTCCTCTTCCGAGAGTACGATCGGCCGCAGGTGCAAAAAGACGAGTTTCTGCACATATTTCATCTGTTCGCCCAGTGGCAGTTTCAATTTGCGGAACAATGGCCGGATCATTTTCGACCCGACCACTTCGTGTCCGTGGAAACTCCAACCGGTACGCGGATCGAAAGCTTTGGTGCGGGGTTTGCCGATGTCGTGCAGCAGTGCAGCCCAGCGCAGGTAGAGGTTGTCGCTTTTGAGGGCCACATTGTCGAGCACCTTGAGCGTGTGCAGGAAGTTATCTTTGTGCGCCTTGCCGTTACGGGTCTCGACCCCTTTCAGTGCGCTCAATTCCGGAAAGATCAGTTCCAGCAGTCCGCTGTTGTCGAACAGTTGGAATCCGATAGACGGGACGGGAGAGAGCATAATCTTGTTCATTTCGGTGATGATGCGCTCCTGCGAGATGATTTCGATCCGTTCGCGGTTGCGGCGGATCGCCTCGAACGTCTCGTCTTCGATGTCGAAACCGAGTTGTGTGGCGAAGCGGATCGCGCGGATCATGCGTAACGGATCGTCTGAAAAGGTGGTGTCGCTGTCGCACGGCGTGCGGATGATGTAGTTCTCGAGGTCGCGCATTCCGTCGAACGGATCGACCAGTTCGCCGAACGTGCCGGCATTGAGCGAGAATGCCATGGCGTTGATCGTGAAGTCACGCCGGAGCTGGTCGTCTTCGATCGTTCCGTCCTCGACGATCGGTTTGCGCGAGTCGGCCCGGTAGGACTCTTTGCGTGCCCCGACGAACTCTACTTCCCATCCGTCACAGCGCAGCATCGCCGTGCCGAAGTTCTTGAACACCGAAACTTTGGTTTTCAATTCCCGTCCGAGTGCTTCGGCCACTTCGATGCCGCTTCCCACCACCACGATGTCGATATCGGTGCAGGGACGGTGCAGGAAATGGTCGCGGACATAGCCGCCGATTACGAAGGCGCGCAGGCCTTTTTCGTCGGCAATGCGGCCGATCCGTCGGAAAAGCGGGGCGCTCAGGGCGTCGTTCATAATTAAACTATGGAGTGTTGCGGTTATCTAATGCATAAAGTATGGACAAAGGTGCGTGGGCCGGATTATTCCTTCAATTGGCGCAGGTAGAGTTGAATCGTATTCTCCAAGCCCAGGTAGATCGCGTCAGAAATCAGCGCATGCCCGATCGACACTTCGAGCAGGTTGGGTATCGTCCTGGCGAAATAGTGCAGATTTTCGAGGCTCAGGTCGTGGCCTCCGTTGACTCCCAGTCCGTATTTGACCGCCTCTTCAGCCGTCGCAACGAACGGGGCGATCGCTTTTTTACGTCCGGCTGCGTAGCCCGAAGCGTATGATTCGGTATAGAGCTCGACCCGGTCTGCACCGGTTTCGGCGGCATAACGGATCATTTCCGGATCGGGATCGACGAAGATCGAAGTACGGATGCCTTTGGCTTTGAAGGTGGCAATGACTTCGCTGAGGAATTTTTGGTGTGCTTTGGTGTCCCAGCCCGAATTGGAAGTCAGCGCGTCGTGTGCGTCGGGTACGAGCGTTACCTGTGCCGGCAGGACCTCGAGCGCCAGGTCGATGAAACTGTCGATGGGGTTGCCTTCCATATTCAGTTCGGTGGTGATTACTTGCTTCAGGTCGCGGACATCCTGGTAGCGGATGTGCCGCTGGTCGGGACGCGGATGCACGGTGATGCCCTGTGCACCGAACCGTTCCGCATTGAGCGCTGCCTCCACCACGTTGGGAATATCCCCTCCGCGCGAATTGCGCAGTGTGGCGATCTTGTTGATGTTAACACTCAGCTTTGTCATATTTTTCTTTATTTTTGCGGGGTAAAGGTACACATTACGAACGAAAATCACGAACCCGGCGCCCGGGAATTTGCGGGCGGGCGGTTTCATTCATATTCCTAATCCGCTGCCGTATGAAAATTGCCCTCTACAGCCGTGCCCAGGCTTCGCACCGGGCCGGTGAACTTGACCGACTGTTCGGTGCGCTTGCCGGGCATGGTTTTTCCTTTCAGGTCAACGGCGAATTTGCCGGACAGGTGACGGAACTTACCGGACGGCTTTTCGCTCCCGAACAGCTTTACTGCGGTCCCGGCGAGATCGGCGACGAGGTACGTGTCCTGATCAGCTACGGGGGGGACGGCACTTTCCTCGAAGCGGTCCGGGTGCTCGATCTGCGGCCGATTCCGATGATCGGCATCAATTCCGGGCGGCTCGGATTTTTGGCCAATATCACGATGGAAGGGCTCGATGCAGCGCTCTGCGACATTCGCGACGGCAATTATGCGGTCGAAGAGCGGACCCTGCTTTCGGCCGAAGGCGACTTCATCGACCGGACCTGTTATCCTTATGCGTTTAACGAGGTAACCATCCAGCGCCACGATACGAGCATGATCGCGGCCGAAGTATTCGTCGACGGCGAGATGATCGCCACCTGCCACGGCGACGGAATGCTGGTTTCGACCCCGTCGGGTTCGACGGCCTACTCGCTGAGTGTCGGGGGACCGGTGGTGGCGCCCGATTGCCGCTGTTTCATCGTTTCGCCCATTGCTCCGCACAACCTGACGATGCGTCCGGTGGTCGTTCCCGATACTTCGCAGGTTACTTTCCGGGTGCATACGCGCGGCGAAAAGTTCTTCGTCTCGCTCGACAACCGCAATTATCTGGCCGGAGACGGAACGGAGCTGAGAGTCAGGAAAGCCGAAAAATCGATTTTTTTGGTGCATCTCCAAAATATATCGTTTTATGATACGTTAAGAAATAAAATGATGTGGGGGATCGACTCCCGCGAGCGGCAAAAGAAAAACGAAAGATAGCCGGCCATTTGGGACGATTAACGGTATAAATGTTATATTTGCACTTTAATTCAGTATCAGTCGCAGTATGGAGCATATGGACCAGAAGAGGATCCCCCGGCATATCGCTATCATTATGGATGGCAACGGCAGATGGGCCCGCCAACGCGGGTTGGATCGTATTTGCGGCCATATCCAGGGTGTCGAGAGCGTTCGTAAAGTGGTGCGTGCCGCAGCCGATTGCGGGGTCGAGTATTTGACAATTTATGCTTTTTCGACCGAAAACTGGGGGCGTCCCTCGCGCGAGGTTGAAGCGTTGATGAAACTGTTGTGCGAAAGTACCGAAAAAGAGACCCCTGCGCTGCTGTCGGAGGGGATCCGGATGCGGTTCATCGGCGACACGGAGGCTCTCTCTGCCGATGTGCAGGAGGCTATCCGCCGCAGCGAAAAAACCACGGCGGACAATACGGGACTGACGTTGCAGATCGCGGTCAATTACAGTTCGCGTTGGGAGATCACCCGTATGGCTCAGCGGGTGGCTGCCGAAGCTGTCCGGGGCGGCCTTAAAGTCGAGGATATTACGCCGGAAGTGATTTCCGGCCATTTGGTTACGGCCGGTGTGCCCGATCCCGATCTGTTGATCCGGACGAGCGGGGAGCGCCGGCTGAGTAATTTTTTGTTGTGGCAATTGTCATACAGCGAGCTCTATTTTACCGATGTTTACTGGCCGGATTTCGACGAGCAAGAGTTTGCCCGGGCGATCGAAGATTACCAGCAACGTCAGCGCAGATACGGACTACTAACGGAATAGGTTTGAAGATTACCGAAAGGCATATGAGAAAAAGATTGAGGGCCCTGATGTTCTTGGCGATAGGAGTGGGCTCGGGGTCGGCCGCCGTGGCGCAAGGCCCGGCAACAGCCGTCGATACGACAAAAAAGGCAGGGGTGCCCGATGCACCGATAGCCGACTACAACGCCCCGAAACGCTATATCGTGAACAAGGTGACCGTCTCCGGTGTCAAGTTCCTCGATCCCGAGATTATCGCGAACACCTCGGGGCTGCACAAAGGCGATACGATCATGCTCCCGAGCGACTACATCTCCTCGGCGATGCGTAAAATGTGGAGCCAGCGGTATTTTTCCGATGTACGGATTCTGGCCGAGCCTGTGGGTGACAGCGTCAATTTCGAAATTTACCTGCAGGAGCGCCCCCGTGTATTCAAATGGAATATCGTGGGTGTGAACAAAAGCGAAAAGTCCGAGTTGATCGACAAAAAACTTAAGCTGAAGCGGGGTAGCGAACTTTCTGAGTTCGTGATCAATACCAACAGTGACGCGATCAAGAAATATTTCGACGAAAAAGGCTTCCAGAATGCGGAAGTTTCCGTCGAGCAGGTCAACGATACCACGGTGCACAATGCCGTCAACGTTACTTTTGTCGTAAACAAGAAGAGCCGCGTCAAGATCGGCAAGATCAGTTTCGAGGGAAATGAGGTCTTTTCCGACAAACGCCTGCGCAAGACCTTCAAAAAGACCCACCAGAAGGGTATTAATATTTTCAGGGCTACGAAACTCAAGCGCAAGGAGTACGAAGAGGATAAGGAAAACCTGCTCGATTACTACAATTCGCGCGGCTACCGCAATGCGGTCATCGTCAAGGATTCGATCTATCCGATCAACGATAAGCGTATCGGGATTTCGCTGACGGTGGACGAAGGACGTAAATTCTACTACCGGAATGTCTCGTGGCTCGGTAACAGCGTGTATGACACCAAAACACTCAACGACATGCTGGGGGTGGTCAAGGGTACTGCCTATGACCGCAAGTCGCTGCATAAACAGTTGGGTATCGGCCGGGAGACGAATCCGGAGGAGATGTCCGTTTCGTCGCTTTACCAGAATTCGGGCTACCTCTTCTCGCAGATCGAACCCCAGGAGGTGGTCGTCGGGGAAGATTCCGTGGATTTGATCATCAAAGTGTACGAAGGTAAGCAGGCGCGGGTCAACGATGTGAACTTTACGGGTAACTACCGGGTGGACGACAAAGTGATTCGCCGTGAACTGTATGTTCGCCCCGGCGAATTGTACGACCGTTCGATGCTGATGGCCACGCTGCGCCAGTTGAGCCAGATGCAACACTTCGATCCGGAGAAGTTGCAGCCCAATATCGTTCCCGTATCCAACGAACTGGTCGACCTTTCGTTCCCGCTGGAAGAGAAGGCGAGCGACAAATTCGAGGTTTCGGGCGGTTGGGGTTCCGGTATGTTCGTCGGTTCGGTCGGCGTCCAGTTGAACAACTTCTCGATCCGCAACCTGTTTAAAGGCAACGAATGGCGTCCCTATCCTTCGGGACAGAACCAGCAGCTGGCGATCAAGGGACAGACCAACGGTACCTATTATAAAGCGATCTCGCTGAACTTCACCGAGCCGTGGCTCGGCGGCCGCAAGCCCAATTCGCTGACCATCGGCCTCTATTATTCGGATGAAACCAATGCTTACTATTTCACGCAAAAAGGTACCAAACACTTCCGTACGATCGGCGTGTCGGCCGGTATCGGACGCCGACTTTCGTGGCCCGACCGTTATTTTACGCTCTATAACGAAATCTCGTACCAGGCCTATAACCTGAAAGACTGGGACAACTTCCTGGTGCAAAATGGTACTTCTAATATTATCCAGTTCAAGACGGTATTTGGCCGTAACTCCGTAGACCAGCCGATCTATCCGCGCCAGGGTTCCGATTTCTCGATCTCACTGTCGCTGACTCCCCCTTATTCGTTGTTCGACGGAAAGAATTACGCCGACCCGAATATGTCGAACGAGGACCGTTACCGTTGGATCGAGTTCAACAAATGGTTACTCAAGGGTAAATGGTATTACCCGCTGAGTGCGAACCGCAAGCTGGTCCTGATGACAGGCGTCGAATTCGGTTACCTGGGGTCGTATAACAAAAACAAACCCTCGCCGTTCGAAGGCTTCGACGTCGGCGGTGACGGTATGACCGGCTACAATGTTTACGGTGTGGACATCATCAAGGTACGTGGTTACGAGAACGGAGGTTTGACTCCTTATTCGACTAACTCGAATACCTATGCGCGAGTGTATAACAAGTATACCGTGGAGGTCCGCTATCCGTTCATCATGCAGCCCAGCTCTACGATCTATGGTCTGGTATTTGCGGAAGGTGGTAACGGTTTTGCGACGTGGAAGGACTTCGATCCCTTCTCGATCAAACGTTCCGTCGGCGTCGGCATCCGTCTTTATCTTCCGATCGTGGGCATGCTCGGTTTCGACTGGGGGTATGGTTTCGACAACCAGGTCGGTTCGTCCAAACGTCACGGAGGCGAGCTGCACTTCATGATGGGGCAAGAGTTCTAAATCCTATAAACCGAACGATTATGAAAAAGTTTCTGTTGTCATGTGCCGTATTGCTCCTCGCTGTAGGCGGAGCTTACGCCCAAAGTTATATCTTTGTCAATTCGGAGAAGGTGTTTAAATCGCAGAACGATTACAATACCGCGATCCAGCAACTTGACGATCTGGCCAAACAGTATCAGAAGAATGTGGACGACGCGTATCAGACGCTGGAGGAGGCTTATAGCAATTATCAGGCCCAGAAGAATTACCTTTCCGAGACGAAACGTGCCGCCAAAGAGCAGGAGATTGTGGAGTTGGAGAAAGAGGTGCAGAAGTACCAGCAGGATGTGTTGGGTCCCCAGGGCGATTTGATGAAGAAGCGCACCGAGCTGATCAAACCGATCCAGGACAAGGTTTTTGCTGCGATAAACCAATATGCCGAAGCGAACAAGTACACGATGGTGCTTGACGTGGTGAACAACCAGACCCTGCTGTACTACTCGCCTTCGTTGGATAAAACCCAAGATATAATCAACCTTTTAAAATAAACCACTTTTTAACGTATTTTCTTTATGAAAAACCTTGTAAAACTAACCTTGCTTGCAGCGCTGTTGTTGTGCGGTAGTACGACTTATGCGCAGAAATTCGGCTATGTCAACTCGCAGGAGTTGATCACTGCCATGCCTGAACGTGATTCGGCCCTGTCCAAATACCAGAAGTTCGCACAAGACCAGCAGAGCCAGTTGGAGACGATCCAGGTCGAATTCAACAACAAGTATCTGGATTATCAAAAGAATGCCGAGACGCTGAGCGAATCGGCCAAACAGCTCAAAGAGCGCGAACTGCAGGATCTCCAGAAACGTTTCGACGACTTCCAGCAGGTTGCCGAACAGGATGCGCAGAAAATGCAGCAGCAACTGATGGGGCCTGTAATCACGAAGGCCCAGGATGCGATCAAGAAAGTGGCCCAGGCTGCCGGCTATACGATCGTATTCGATGTTGCGGCCGGTGCAATGGCTTACTACAATGAGGCTACCGTAACCAATATTCTCCCGTTGGTTAAAAAGGAACTCGGCATTGTGGACAAACCTGCAGCTGCGAAATAATCAAATTGCTGTCCGAAATAAAAAAGGCAGGCCCGCAGGCCTGCCTTTTTTATTTATTGACTGTTTGGAGGGGAATGTTTTGGGGGCAGTGTAGTGATCTCCGGAAGGGGGCTTGGATCCGATTGGCCGGATGGCAGATTTTCTTCAAAATGGAATAGAACCGTACCTCGGATTTCAGGACAGCTTGTTGAATCGGGTCGACAGGATAATTGAATTGGATGGACTGGATAATGCGAGAATCTCTCTGAAATAAGACAGGCGGCTCGTATGAGCCGCCTGTCTTGTATGAAGCGGGATATAAGATTACTCTTCTGCCACAACACCGAACTTTACGGTGCCCTGGATACCCTTGTAGATTTTTACGGTCGCTTCGTACTGTCCGACCGTCTTCACTGCGTCCAGAGCGATATTTTTGCGGTCTACCGAGATGCCTTGTTTCTCGAGGGCCTCTGCCAGGTTGGCTGCGGTCACCGAACCGAAGATGCGGCCTTCCTCTGCCTTGGCGGTGATGGTCAGCGTTACTTCGGCGAGTTTGGCTGCGAGCGCTTCTGCGTCGGCAACGAATTTGGCCTCTTTGTGGGCACGCTGTTTCAACGTTTCGGCCAGCACTTTCTTGGCAGACTCGGTGGCGCTGATGGCATAGCCCTGCGGAATGAGAAAATTATTGGCATAACCGGGCCGAACATCCACGATATCATCGGCGTAGCCCAGTTTCTCAATGTCTTTCTTAAGAATTACTTGCATGATGGGTCCTCCGGTTTTGATTATTTGAACATATCGGTTACGAACGGCAGAATGGCCAAGTGGCGGGCACGCTTAACGGCGGTAGCTACTTTCTTCTGGAACTTCTGCGAAGTACCGGTAAGGCGGCGGGGCAGAATTTTACCCTGCTCGTTGAGGAACTTCTTGAGGAATTCAGCGTCCTTGTAATCGACATACTTGATACCGGCTTTTTTGAAGCGGCAATATTTTTTCTTTTTGACCTCGACGGTGGGAGGATTCAGGTATCTGATCTCTGATTGATTCTGTGCCATGGCTCTTACTCTTGTTTAGCGGTGTTTTTGTTTCTGCGTTTTTCGGCGTACTCAACGGCGTACTTGTCCATTTTGAAAGTCAGGAAACGGATCACGCGTTCGTCGCGGCGGTACTGGGTTTCGAGCTTTTCGATGATGTCGCCCTCACCCGTGAACTCCATGAGGTAATAGAAGCCGGTGGTCTTTTTCTGAATCGGGTAGGCGAGCTTGCGCAGGCCCCAATCCTCTTCGCTGATGATCTGACCGCCGTTTTCGGTGATAACACCGCGGAATTTGCTCACAGCCTCTTTGACCTGTACATCGGACAGAACCGGCGTGGCAATGAAAACGGTTTCGTAATGGTTCATAATGCGATTTTTAAAAGTGTTTGGTAAAAATGAGCCACAAAGGTAGTGATTTCTCCGGGAAAATCAAATATTTCGATAAGCTTCTGCTGATTTCCTTCCCGCTACTGTTGTCCGGGAGCTTTGCGAAGTTGAAGGCGCGGCGTTCCTACTCATTAAATACCTGACGGCCAAAGGTAGGCGAGTATGACAGCCACGATCAGTGCCGGCAACAAATTGATGATGTTGATCTCTTTGATCTTGAGAATGTTGATCCCTAACCCGATCAGCAGGATACCGCCTACCCCGGTCAATTCGGCGATCATGTTCCCGGACATGAACCGCATCATCGCCCCGGCGAAGAGCGTCAGGCCGCCCTGGTAGATCAGCAGCGGCACGGACGAGAAAAGAATGCAGATGCCGAACGACGAGGCCAATGCTATGGAAGAGATCCCGTCCATGATCGATTTGGTCAGCAGCAGACGGGGAGTCTCGCCCGAACCCTCTTCAATCGCTCCTAGAATCGACAGCGAGCCGACGCAAAATAGCATCGTAGCGGTTATCAGTCCCTCGGTGAAGCGTGAGGATGATTGAGTTTCTGCGGTCTCTTTTTTTGCGATTCGCTGCAGCCGCTCCGTGAGCTGGCGCAGGTGTCGGTCGAGGTTTAGTGCCTGGCCGATCAGTCCGCCGATCACGAGGCTGAGCACGGCAAGCAGCAGGTTCGCCGACTTGAGCGACATCGAGATACCGATCGCCAGCGTAAAGAGGCCGATTCCCTGGAATACGATCTCCACGCTTTTTTGCGGAAGCCGCGAGCGGATCAGTACGCCCGCGAGCGTACCCAGTATGATCGCGGTGGCGTTGGCTATGGTTCCAGTCATCGTTACGAAGCGCTTTTGTTCCGGCAAAAGTAACGAAAAACAACCAAATATTTTTACCTTTGCATATCCGAATTTCATCCAACACAAATCAATAACGAAGATATGTCAGAGTTCAAGTATCAGGAGCCGTTTCCGTTGTCGGCCGACACAACGGAGTATCGCCTGCTCACGAAGGATTACGTGAAGGTGGTCGAATGCGACGGACGCAAAGTGCTTAAGGTCGACCCCAAAGGTTTGGAACTGCTTTCCAAAGAGGCTTTTGCCGACGTATCGTTCTACCTGCGTGCTGCACACCTGCAGAAACTGTCGGATATCCTCAAGGATCCCGAAGCCACTGACAACGATAAGTTTGTCGCTTACACGATGCTGATCAACCAGGTCGTATCGGCCCAAGGCGAACTGCCCACCTGCCAGGATACCGGTACGGCGATCGTGATCGGCAAGAAGGGCGAGAACGTGTACACCGGTGCCGATGACGCCGAGATGCTGTCGAAAGGCGTTTACGAGACTTACCGCGACCGGAACCTGCGCTATTCGCAGGTGGTGCCGTTCTCGATGACCGAGGAGAAGAACAGCGGGACTAACCTGCCGGCCCAGATCGACCTTTACGCCACTCCTGGCGACGAATACAAGTTCCTGTTTATCACCAAGGGCGGGGGATCGGCCAACAAAACGTTCCTCTACCAGCAGACCAAAGCGCTGCTCACCGAGGAGAATCTGACTAATTTCATCAAATCGCATATCATGGACCTCGGCACGGCGGCTTGTCCTCCGTACCACTTGGCCATCGTGATCGGCGGTACGTCGGCCGAGGCGAATCTCTCGACCGTAAAGAAGGCTTCGGCCGGTTACCTCGATCACTTGCCTACCAGCGGCAACGAGGGCGGTCGCGCGTTCCGCGACCTGGAGTGGGAGCAGAAGGTCCTGAAAATTTGCCAGGAGAGCGGCGTGGGTGCCCAGTTCGGCGGCAAATACCTCGTGCACGACGTGCGCGTCGTTCGTCTCCCGCGCCATGCGGCGTCCTGCCCGGTCGGTATCGGCGTGAGTTGCAGCGCCGACCGCAACATCAAGGCGAAAATTACCGCAGACGGTATTTTCCTCGAACAACTTGAGAAAAATCCTGCCCGCTTCCTGCCTAAGGAAGCTCCGAATATGCAGCCCGCCGTCGAGCTCGATCTCGACGAGGGTATGGACAAAGTACGCGAGACGTTGTCGAAGTATCCGGTCAAGACCCGTTTCAATGTCAAGGGCACGCTGGTCGTGGCGCGCGACATTGCCCATGCCCGCATCAAGCAGATGATCGATGAAGGGAAACCGATGCCGGAATATTTCAAGAAACATCCTATCTATTACGCCGGTCCCGCGAAGACTCCGCAGGGCATGGCTTCGGGCAGTTTCGGCCCGACGACCGCAGGCCGTATGGACCCCTACGTGGACCTTTTCCAGAGCCTCGGCGGTTCGTTGGTGATGGTGGCCAAGGGTAACCGTTCGCAGGCCGTAACCGATGCCTGCAAGAAGCATGGCGGTTTCTACCTCGGTTCGATCGGCGGTCCGGCCGCTGTGCTGGCCAAGGATAGCATCAAGTCGGTCGAAGTGGTCGATTTCCCGGAACTGGGCATGGAGGCTGTCCGTAAGATTTATGTCGAGAATTTCCCCGCATTCCTGCTGGTGGACGACAAGGGCAACGATTTCTTCGCAGCATTTAAAAAATAAATAGGATTCGGTACGTCCGGAATGTGTATCCGAAGGTGTAATGTCTGTCGGGCGGGAGAAAGCAACCTTTCTCCCGCCTGTGGTTTTGTGAAATAAACATTTCTAAACACAATGAGTCCGTTCGTTTCGTGGAAAGGGAAAAAAGCCTATCTTCGTCTGGTTTTATTTGTAATTTTGGTTTTCAGTTAATCGTAGGGGTGTTTTATGCTTTGTTTTTACGTGTCATGAAACAGGTCGGGGATTATTGCTTTCAGGGTAGCGCAAATCCTCTCGAATTTCATGACCGGCGCAATTAAGTTTACCAAACAGGGATATATAAAAATGGGATTCCAGATCGTACCTCAGGGTGTAAGACTTTATGCAGGGGATACCGGTTGCGGAATGACCGAAAATGAGGTCAACCGCGTGTTCAACCGGTTTGAAAAATTCAATATGTTCGAACAGGGTACCGCCCAGGGCACCACGATTGCCAAGGCGATCGTGGAGATTTACCACGGGGAGATCGGCGCGGTGTCCTCACCCGGCAAAGGCAGCACTTTCTGGGCGATTCTTCCGTTGAATACCGGAACGGACGACCATGCGGACGACGGGGCCGGACATGGGGGAGAGAACGTGTCCGGTCAGAAAGTGAGCGACCGCGATTGTGCTACGGTACGGATTCTCGTTGCCGAGGACAACGACAGCAATTATATGCTGGTCAAAGTATTGTTGAAAGGGTATAACCTTACGCGGGCCTGCAACGGACGTGAAGCGGTCGAGCTGGCCGGACGCGAGAAATTCGATATTATCCTGATGGATATCCGGATGCCGGAGATGGACGGCGCGGAAGCTACGCGGCGAATCCGGGAATTCTGTCCGGCTATTCCGATCATCGCGGTTACGGCGAATGCGTTCGACGAAGACCGCAGGCGCGCATTCGAGGCGGGAGTCGATGATTTCCTGACCAAACCGCTCAGCAAAGCCAAATTATTCGAGACAATCAACCGGTATTGACCGGGCATGGCCTGAAAGCCCCGCTGTCGGATGGCATGCGTATTTGCGTATGCCATCCGGTGTGCAGTGGTATGAATATGCCCGATCCGACGATTATTTGCCGGAAAATCGGTTTTGGATGTGAAAAATGTTTAAATTTGCATTTCCGTTTAAGAATCGTCAAATCTAACTCAAAATAACCACCATGAAGAAACAAATTAAATATGTATCGGCTGCCGAGGCGGTCAGGGTGATCAAATCGGGAGACCATGTCCATTTGAGCAGCGTGGCCAGTGCGCCGCAGTGCCTGATCCAGGCCATGTGCGACCGTGGCCGCAACCATGAGCTGAAGGATGTACATATCCATCACTTGCACACCGAAGGCCCCGCGCCTTATGCCGATCCCGAATTCGAGGGCGTGTTCCAGCTCGATTCGTTTTTCGTTGGCGGCAACGTGCGCAAGGTGACGCAGTCCGGTTACGCCGATTACATTCCTGTTTTCCTGAGCGAAACGCAGAAACTTTACCGCAGCGGCGTACTGCCCTGTAATGTGGCGATGATCCAGGTGTCGGAACCTGATGCGCACGGTTACGTGTCGCTGGGTACTTCGGTCGATGCTACGCTGGCCGCCGTCGAGTGCGCCGAGCATGTGATCGCCGTGATCAATAAATATGTTCCCCGTTCGTTCGGCGATGCCTTCATTCATGTCGACGATATCGACATTTTCGTGCAGGACGACAAGCCGCTCGAAGAGGCTCATTTTTCGGTGCCCAACGAAATCGAAACCGCTATCGGTAAGAACTGCGCGGCGCTGATCGAGGACGGTGCCTGCTTGCAGATGGGTATCGGTGCCATTCCGAACGCCGTACTGGCGCAGCTGGGTAACCACAAAGACCTGGGTATCCACACCGAAATGTTTGCCGATGGCGTGTTGCCGCTGGTGGAGAGCGGGGTGATCAACGGCCGTAACAAGGCTATCGACAAAGGAAAGATGGTTTCCACCTTCCTGATGGGATCGCAGAAAGTGTATGACTTTATCGACAACAACCCGGGCGTAGCGATGATGGATGTCGGCTATACGAACGATCCGTTTATCATCGCCAAGAACCCGAAAGTGACCGCGATCAACTCGGCGTTGCAGGTCGACCTGACCGGACAGATTTGTGCCGATTCGCTCGGGACGAAGTTCTATTCGGGTGTCGGCGGCCAGATCGACTTCATCTACGGCGCTTCGCGTTCCGAGGGCGGCAAGGCGATTCTCGCGATGCCTTCGGTAACGAACAAGGGGGTGAGTAAGATCGCTTCGACGCTGACGCTGGGCGCCGGTGTCGTGACGACCCGTGCACACGCTCATTGGTTCGTGACCGAGTACGGTGCGGTGAACCTGTACGGCAAATCGTTGCAGGAGCGTGCCCGCCTGATCATCTCGGTGGCTCACCCCGATCATCAGGAAGAGCTCGATAAGGCTGCTTTCGAGCGCTACGGAGCACACCACACTTATATCAAAGCCACTACGCAGACTAAATAAAGCGGAGGGTTATGCAAACAACAGCCCCGGAACCTTCAAGTTCCGGGGCTGTTTGTATTTGGGTGTCGTTACGGTTCCGTTGTCTCGGGAAATAGCTGAAAGTATTTTTTGAAACAGGACGGATTTCCGTATGAGGGGCGGAACTGTATTCCGGGATGTGGCTTAAATGGAGAATTTTATACCGACGAAATACATCCTCGGCAGGGAAGGGCCGTAGACGTAGTCGGCGTCTTTGAACGCTCCGTAATCGAGGTCTTTCTGGTAGGCATCGAAAATGTTTTTGACTCCGGTGTTGACCTCCAGGTCGACAGCTTTCCCGATCCGGAACGTATAGGCCAGTTTGATACCCATATCCCAGAACGATGGCGTGTTTTGTTCCAAATCCGTTTCGTTTGTTCCGTCGCTGAGGATATGTTTGACAAGCATCGAACCCGTGTAGGTGCCGAATAGCGAGGCTTTGAACCTGGGCGTGATATCGAACAGCGAGGTGAGGTAGCCGTAGTGGTCGGGCGCACGGAACATTTTTCGTTGCGGAGCCAGTTGGTCGGACCATCGTTCGGGGGTGTCGTAGCGACTGGATTGCAACGTATACCCTAACTGAAGTTCGAATCGGTGCGGAATGCCGATTTTTCCTTCGAAGTTGACGCCGGCCACGGTTGCGCCCGATCCGTTGCGGCGCTCCCAGTAGACGATGCTGCCGTCTTCGTTTTCACCGATCCGCACCAACGTGAATACATTGTTGAGCATTGTGTAGAATCCTTCGACGAGCAGGTTGGCCTGGAGGCGTCCGAAACTGTGGTAGAGGTCGGCCGATGCACTGACACTGTGCGAATATTCGGGCTTGAGCCCTTTGGCCAACCGTATCAGCGCGAGCGCTCCCCCCACGGCTTCGATGTGCAGGTCTTCGTTGTAGGCCTGCGGGGCGCGGTAGCCGCTCGAATAACTGACCCGCAGTCCGACCTGCTCGCTGGGACTGTAACGGATGTTTGCCCGGGGGCAAAGCACCACGTGCTCCATGAGGTTGTGCTTGTCGAGGCGTGCCCCGACGAGCAGACTCAGTTTTTCGGTTTTCCACTCGTTCTGCAGGTAACCGCCGGTGACATGGGTTTGCTGCGTAAAATCGCGGTCGAGGCTCATGTAGTAATCGTGCAGGTCGTTGTAGTTGTATTCGATCCCGGCGGTCAGTTCCGCAGGCATGAACCACAGCCGGTCCATCGTGTAGGTGTATTGAGTACCGATTGCAAAGGTTTTGTCGTTGGTGTGGCCGTAGGCATCCGGATTTTTCTGGGCGCCGTAATAGCTGGCGCGGCGGATGCCCTGTCCCGAAGCGAAAATCTCCCAGCGGTGTTTGTAGTTCGGAGAGAAGGTATTGAAGCGCAGGCCGCCGCCGTCGATCTCGTGGTCGAGTTGCTCGGCGATGTCGGCTTCGTGGGGAGGGCGGTCGAACAGGTTGCCGCCGCGGCGGAACTCGTGGATATGGTGGTATTCGGCACTGAGGCGCGATCGGTCGCCGGTCCGGTAATAACCCCGGAATCCGAGGGTTTGGGCGTTAATTTCCGGAATGTCCGAAAATCCGTCCCCGTTACGGTCGTACCAGTCGCGGTTTTTCAGCATGCCGAAGAGGTAGACGCCTGCTTTACGATCATCCGAAACGAGCGAAGCGTTGAGCGATGTGTTGATGTCGGTTTTTCCGCCGGGCAGCACACTGGTCGTGTTGGCCAGCGAGGCGAAGTTGCGCAGTGGTTCTTTCGTAATGATGTTCATTACGCCGCCGATGGCGCTCGATCCATACAGGGCCGATCCCCCGCCGCGGATCACCTCGACCCGCTCGATCATGCTGACGGGCAGCTGTTCGAGCCCGTACACTCCGGCCAGGGAACTGAAAACGGGACGGCTGTCGATCAGGATTTGGGAGTATTGGCCTTCCAGTCCGTTAATACGCAGTTGGGTCGTGCCGCAGTTCCCGCAATTGTTTTCGACGCGCAGGCCCGGCTGGAAATTCATTCCTTCGGCCAGTGTGGCAGATGAAGTCCCTTCGAAGAGTTTGGCCGACGAAACGTTGACGATGATGGGAGCCTCTTTTTTACTGGTTTCGTTCCGGGTGGCCGATACGACTACTTCGTCGAGTGCTACGGCGTCTTCTTCCAGGTTGAAATTGACCTCGAGCAATTTATCGGCTTGTGTAGTGACTTTTTTTTCTTCGGTTTTATATCCGAGCATGGAGGCTTCCAATACCAAATCGCCGGCGGGCAGGTTCTTGAGCATATAGTGCCCTGTTGCGTCGGTCGTGGTGCCCAAGGTCGTCCCTTTTACAGTGATGCTGATATAGGGTAAATGTTCTTGGGTGGTTGCGTTCCGGACATGGCCGGTGATGTTGGCATCGGTTACCGGTTTGGGTGGGTGCGAAGTGTGGTCGGGCGAGCCGTCGGCCGCTGCCAACGACGGGAGATGCAGCAGCGTGATAGCGACTGCAGCTACAATATGTTGTGTTTTCATATGGATAAGGTGGGATCGATCCCGTTATCGTTAGACATGGATATGCTAACCCCCGTAGCGATGGGCTGGGGGCATAAATTTGGACATTGGAGAATGTCGGGATGTCTAATGGACGGGAGGGGCCCGCAGTGACGGGACGGAGACGGCCCGTACGAAATGGATCGGGGTGTGGCACGGTTTCATCCGGGCTGCCCGGAGAGCGAAGGTCCGGAGCAACGCATAAAACGATGCGGCCAGCATCAGAATCAGCGTCAGCTGGGCGATCGTTGCGAAACCTGTCGTGGTGTGGGTGTGATTTCCCGTATCGGGAGTTTGGGAATAGGGATGAGAGTGGGTGATTCGTATCCCGTTGACAATGTGCGTATGATAAAAAAGAGTCGCCCCGGCTAGGTACCCGACAAAAAGTACGAGCAGCCAACCGGCCAGAATACGTCTGATCTTATCCGCGAATTTTCTCATCGTTCAGGGTCGCTCCGGGCAAAGATAGCATAAAATGGGAAGCTGAAAAATAGGACGGGTGATTCTCCCGGTCGCAGGGCGGATTTATTTTTGTCCGAATGTGTCGATTAATTTTTCGGTCAACAGCGGCATGCCTTCGGCAGCGCGCATTCGGATTGCTTCGAGCGGATTGCGGATGCCGCGCATGTCGGGTTCGTTCGGATCGACCAGGTAGACCGGTACGTCGGGACGGATATAGCGCACCAGCGATGCAGCCGGATAGACGGCCAGCGACGTGCCGACGATCACGAAAATGTCGGCAGTCGAGGCGATTTGCGCCGCCCGGTCGAACATCGGTACGCTCTCCCCGAAGAAGACCACGAACGGCCGCAACAGCGAGCCGTCCTTGCAGCGGGTATCGTACTCCTGTTTCCAGCCTTCGATCGAGACGGTGAGGGTTTCGTCGATGCTGCTGCGCAATTTGCGCAGTTCGCCGTGCAGGTGTGTGATACGGCTGCTGCCTGCCCGTTCGTGCAGGTCGTCTATATTCTGGGTGATTACCTCGACCTCGAAATAATCCTCCAGCCGGCGGATGGCGAGGTGGCCTGCATTCGGTTCTTTCGAAAGCAGCTCTTTGCGCCGGATGTTGTAAAAATCGATCACCAGTTGCCTGTTTTTCGCCAGGGCTTCCGGTGTGCAGACATCCTCGATCCGGTATCTGTCCCACAATCCGTCCGCGTCGCGGAATGTGGAGAGTCCGCTGTCGGCACTCATGCCGGCACCGGTGAAAACGACGATTTTCTTGCTCATGACGGAATTGATTTGTCCTTGCAAGTTAATAAAATCGTAAAAAAAAGAGCCGCGAAGCGGCTCTTTTTGGTAATTCTGTCGGGCTCGGGTTAGAACCTGTAGCCGACCGTCAGTGCGAATACGCTGTTGCGTGAGGTCCCCTCGGTAGACAAAACGTTCGATACTCCGATATTATAGCGGGCTTCGAGGATGATTCCGAACGGGCAATCATACGAGATACCGATCGGAATGGCGAAGTCGGCACCGTGCAGGATTCCCGATATATCCTCTTTTTCCGTGTGTCCGTCACCTTTTGCCACCGCTTTTCCCGAAAGCAGGAATCCCGGCTGGATACCGGCTTTGACGGCCAGGCCGTCAAAAATATAATAATTGGCCAGAATCGGGACATTCAGGTAGTTAAGACGGGTTTTGGATCTCACATCGCCCGTCTTTCCGAAACTTACGCCCTGGCGTGAATAGAGTGCGTCCACCGAAAGCGCGAACTTTTGGGTGAAACGGTAGTCGGCAAAAGCGCCCACTACGAATCCGGTTTTCGATTGACCTTCTTCGCTGTTGGTCATTCCCGTGATATTCAGACCGCCTTTAACACCCCAGCCGAAACCGGTCTGTGCCGATGCTGCCGTGCAGATACCTACCAGCCCTAAAGCAAAAAAGAGTAATTTTTTCATAATCTAATAATTTCTAAATTAATATAACATCACAAAGATAATGTTTCTCGGGATTTTTTGTTGGTGTAAAAGCAGACATTTTTTGTGCCAATTATCTCTTTTTATCCTATTCCCGTTTCAGAGAGCCCTGCATGCCAGTGGAACCGGGTCTGTAAAGCTGCATCGTCCGGTCCGGCGGGAATTACAAACCCAGGTTCAGGAAGAGCGTTTCGACCGCTTCCTGAATCGTGGGGCGATGGCCGAGCGCCTGGATGAATCCGCTGCCGACAATCGCTCCTGCGGCATGTCGCTGTGCAGCCCGTAACGTTTGGGGATTCGATATTCCGAAACCGATGAGCCGGGGATTGCGCAATTCCATTGCATTGATACGCTCGAAGTAACGCAGCGTCTCGTCCGGAAAACACTCCTGCGTACCGGTCGTGGCGGCGGTCGAGACCATGTAGATGAAACCGTCGGTGTGTTCGTCGATCAGCCGGATGCGCTCTTCGGAAGTTTCGGGAGTGATCAGCATGATGAAACGGAGTCCGTAGCGGTCGGCCAGCGGTTTGTAATCGCGCAGGTAGTCTGCCAGCGGTAGGTCGGGCAGGATTACGCCGTCGATTCCTGTCTCCGCGCACCTTTTGCAGAACGCTTCGATCCCGTATTGCATGATCGGGTTCAGGTAGCCCATCAGGATCAGCGGGATCGACACGTCGCGCCGGATATCTTTCAGCTGATTGAACAAAATTCGCAAGGACATGCCGTTTTGCAATGCGGTGTGGCTGCTGCGCTGGATCGTTTCGCCGTCGGCCATCGGATCTGAAAACGGGATGCCGACTTCGATCAGGTCAGTGCCGCGTGCGGCGAGCGTGCGGATGATTTCGGCCGTGTCGCCGAGGTTCGGGTATCCGGCGGTGAAATATACCGACAGGATTCCGGTGGGTTTTGTCTGGAAAAGATGATCTATTCTGTTCATGATTATAACGTTTTTAGTTGTTCTATAAAAGGTTGCAGCAAACCGCACTCTTTGTGTCCGGGTTTGCTTTCGAAAAGGCTGTTCACGTCTACGCCTGCCAGTTGCGGATGTCGTACTGCCTGCAGTCGCTCCGCATCACCGGGTCCTATACCCCCGCTCAGCAGGAACGGCGTTTCCCCGGAGTAGGCGTTCAGTATATTCCAGTCGAACCGGCGTCCCGACCCGCCGAATCGTTCGGTTCTCGTATCGAAGAGCAATGCCGTGCAACAGCCTTCGTACCGTTGCGTTTCGGCAAGGTCGGCTTCGGTACGGACTGCTATGGCCTTGATGACGGGAAGGATGCGGTTCAGGCGGCGGCATTCCTCGGGCGTCTCGTCCCCGTGTAATTGCGCATAGTCGAGCAGGTAGTGCACAGCGGTTCGGATTACCTGCTGTTCCGTTTCGTTGACGAATACGCCCACACGGCGGATCGGGCGCGGGAGCGCCCGGACGCTCTCTGGCGACAAGTCGCCTGCATACCGGGGCGATAAGGGGTAGAAGATGAACCCCATGTAATCGGGGCCGAGCGCCGCTACCGCGCGGATGTTCTCGGGTTCGCGCATGCCGCATATTTTCAGTTTCATCGGTTTGGTATCGTATTATTGGTGTTTCTGTGTCGGTTTCGATGAACAGACCCCATTGTTTCCAGTACCTCGGGGGAAGTCGGTGGAGGAGTGTTCAAGCCGTAAACCTTTTCCTGTCGCGGGAGGATTCTATGGTTAACAGTGGTTATGCCGGGCCCTCCGGTTGCGCGGTTTCGAGCTTTTCGATAAAGTCGTGCAGAGCCGCCCCCGGATCTGGTTGCTTCATAAAGTTCTCGCCCATCAGGAAGCCTTGGAATCCGGCAGAACGGAGTTGCCGCACGGTGCGGGGATCGGAAAGGCCGCTCTCGGAGATTTTAACGAAACGCTCCGGAATGCGCCCGCCCAGTTCGAACGAGCGTGCCGGATCGGTGCGGAAAGAGCTCAGGTCGCGGTTGTTGATCCCTGCTACATCCACCTCGTCGCAGAGGTGCCCGAGCTCCTGTTCGTTGTGGATTTCGAGCAGTACTTCCAGCCCGAGCGAGTGCGCGTATCCGGCCAGCGACCGGACGTTGGCCGGGGTCAGTGCCGCTGCGATCAGCAGGACGACGTCGGCTCCGGCGATCCGGGCTTCGCAAATCTGGTACGGGTCGATGATAAAATCTTTGCGCAGGATCGGTATCGATAGGTTTTTGCGTGCCGGGATCAGGTCGTCGAGGCAGCCTGCGAAATAGTCGCGGTCGGTCAGTACCGAAACGGCAGCGGCTCCGGCCCGTTCATAACTTGTGGTGATCCCTGCGGTATCGGCTTCCTGTTTGATAAAGCCTTTCGACGGCGATTTGCGTTTGAACTCTGCGATAATGCCGGTCGGGGATGCGAGCAGGGCTTTCCGGAACGAAACGGCCTGCCGTGTTAGGACGGAAGCTTCGGCTTCGATCCGGGCCATGCTTTTGACTGCCTGTGCGGAGGTAATTTCCCTGCACTTTGTGGCGATGATCTGTTCGAGGATATTCATGGGAGTCGGTTTTCGGGGGAATAGGGGAATGAAGGGAATTTTGGAAGGCTAACGGATGGGTTACGAATTGAGTTCGATGAATTTGCGGAAAGTCGCTCTGGCCCGCCCGCTTTCGACCGTTTCTCGTGCAAGTGCGACGCATGTTTCGATCGGACGCTTGGTGTCGAACGTGCGGATGGCATAAGCGGCATTGGCGATCACGGCATTTTTTTGCGCTTCGGATGCGGTATTGTCGAGTACCCGGTCGAAGATTGCGGCAGCCTCGGCAACTGTCTCCCCGCCGTACAGGTCGCCGTCGTGGCAGCGTTCGAAGCCCAGGGCCTCGGGTGAGACGATCTCCTCGCCGTCGTTCGAAAAGAGTTTGAAGTCGTCTGTCAGCGAAATTTCGTCGTAACCGTCCAACGAATTGACGATCGTATAGCGTGTGTCGGTTTGTTGGTAGAGGTAGTTGTAAAGCCGGCCCAGTTTCAGGCTGTAAACTCCGAGCAGTTGCCGGTGCGGTATCGAAGGATTGACCAGCGGTCCCAGGATATTGAAGAAGGTGCGCACACCGAGCGTCTTCCGTACCGGGGCGACGGCCTTCAGGGCGGGATTGAAGAACTGTGCGTGCAGGAATGCCATGTTGCAGCCGTCCAGCGAGCGTTTGAGCCGGTCGATTTCACGGGAGAATTTTACGCCGTGCGCCTCGATGACGTTCGACGAACCGCTCACGGAAGTCGCTCCGTAGTTGCCGTGCTTGACTACCGGAAATCCGGCTGCGGCGGTTACCACGCAGGCTGCGGTCGAAATGTTGAAGGTATTTTTGTTGTCTCCGCCCGTACCGACGATGTCGATTGCATCGTAGTCGGACAGGTCGACCGGTACGCGCATTTCAAGCAGCGCTTCGCGGAATCCGACGAGTTCGTCGAGCGTAATGCTCCGCATCAGGAATACCGTGATGAAGGCGGCGATCTGGCTGTCGTTGTACTGTCCGCGGGCCATGTTCAGCAATACGTCGCGCGCTTCGTTACGGTCGAGGTAGCTGTTTTCGAAAAGGCGGTATAGGAGATTTTTCATAAAGCTTGTTTATCGTTGTTGTTTCTTGTCGTTTGTGCGATCCGTTTTGTCAGGGGGATCGAGCGGATTCCTTTTTGATGGTGGTGCCGGGCCGGTTGCGTGTGCTTGGTACATCCGCAATGTTTCCCGGTGTCTGGCTGGCTGGATTTTAAGTGCTGAGCGGACGCGGTTGCTTTGACAAAAGTTTGTCGGGTGGAATTTATATTTTCAACCAGTTTTCGATCATTTTCCGGCCGTCGGGCGTGAGTACCGATTCGGGATGAAACTGCACTCCGCGCACGTCGTAGCGCCGGTGTGCCAGGGCCATGATCTGTCCGGCTTCGTCTTCGGCCGTAATTTGAAGTTCATCCGGCAGTCCGTCGCGGCTGACGATCCACGAATGATAACGTCCCGCATCGAATTCCGTTGGCACTCCTGCGAAAAGCGGGTCGGGCGCCGTAATCCGGATACGGCTCGCGATGCCGTGGTAGACATCCGTGAGGTTCTTGAGCGAAGCCCCGAATGTTTCGCCGATCGCCTGTTCGCCGAGACATACGCCGAGGATGCTTTTGCTCGGTGCGTACTCCCGGATCAGTGGCAACAGGATGCCCGCTTCGGAAGGAATGCCGGGGCCGGGCGAAAGAATGATCTTGTCGAAGCGCCCGACTGCTTCGAGTGCGATCCGGTCGTTGCGGACTACCGTGATGTCGTCCGCCCCGGCCTCGCGTAGCAACTGTACGATATTGTATGTAAACGAGTCGTAATTGTCGAAAACCAGTAATTTCATCGTCGTAAGCGTTTGGTGCGGTTAATTCTTCAGTTCGTTTGCCAGTTCGATCGCTTTGCGCAGTGCGCCGAGTTTACCTTTGCCTTCGAGCAGTTCGCTTTCGGGATCGGATTTTGCGACGATGCCCGCTCCTGCCTGAAAGTGCAGTACGTTGTCCCGGCTGAGGAAAGTGCGGATCGTGATGGCCTGGTTCAGGTTGCCGTCGAAACCGATATAGCCGATGCAGCCGCCGTAGATACCCCGCGCATGGCTTTCGATCTGGTCGATCAGTTGCATGGCCCGTACTTTCGGCGCTCCCGAAAGGGTGCCTGCCGGGAATGTGTCGGCAAAGAGGCGGATGCGGTTCGTTTCGGACGCCACCCGACCGCAGACACGCGAAACCATGTGAATGACGTGCGAGTAGAACTGGATCTCCTTGTACGACTTGACATACACGCCGGTCGTATTGCGGTTCAGGTCGTTGCGAGCCAGGTCGACCAGCATGACGTGTTCGGCGTTTTCCTTCGGATCGTCGAGCAGCCTGAGCGCCAGTTCGCGGTCTTTCGCGTCGTCGCCCGTACGGCGGAAAGTGCCAGCGATCGGATCGATCGTCGCGGTGTCGCCTTCGATTTTCAAGTGTGTTTCGGGGGAGGAACCGAAAATACGGTACGATCCGAAATCGAAATAAAAGAGATAGGGCGACGGATTGATCGAACGCAGTGCCCGGTATACCTTGAAATCGTCACCGCGGTACTCCTGCATGAACCTTCTGGAGAGCACGATCTGGAACACGTCGCCCCGCAGGCAGTGTCCGATTCCTTTGCGGACCATCTCCTTGTACTGTTCATCGGTGATCGGTGATGAGACGCCGCCTACGGTATGGAAGTCGTACGAAGGAAAATTCTTGCTTTGCAGTACGCTCATCAGGCGATCCATTCCGCTCGCCGATCCTTCGGGCCGGTTCTCGGTAACGGTCATTTCGCCCCGCAAGTGGTTCACCGCAATGACATAGCGGTAGAGGATGTAGACCATTTGCGGTACTTCGTCGATCGACGGTTTGGTAATCCCTACACTCTCGAAATGGGATACACAGTCATAAGCCGTGTAACCGAACAGTCCGTTGATGCGTCCCTTGTCTCCCTGTACGTCGAAGCGGGCGAGGAAGCGGTTCATCCGCTCGCTCAGCGGGTGTGCCGGGTCGACCGCAAACTGTTGTACGCGGCCGTCCGGATATTGTTCCGTGATTGTGTCGCGCTGGAGCGCGAACCGGGCGATCGGCTCGACGCCGATGAACGAATAGCTGTTTTCCGAAGTGTGGTAGTCCGAACTTTCGAGCAGCGCCGATTCCGGAAACAGGTCGCGGACTTTGAGGTAGATACCGACCGGGGTTTGCAGGTCGGCGAGGAAAGTGCGGCTTTCGGCCTGGATGCGGACGGCTTGATCCGGAGAGGTTTTATCAGGTTTCATCTTCTTTACCGGTTGAAGAGTTTGACGTAGGTTTCCATATCCTTGTCGCCCCGGCCCGAAACGGTCACCACGACCACCTCTTCGGGCCGGAACTTTTTGCATCCGAGTGCCGCCAGCGCGTGTGCCGATTCGAGCGCCGGGATGATTCCTTCGAGTCGGGTCAGTTCGAATGCGGCATCTACGGCCTGCCTATCTGTGACGGCCAGCACTTCGGCGCGGTGCGTGGCGGCTAGGTGTGCGTGCAGCGGTCCGATTCCCGGATAGTCCAGCCCCGCTGAGATCGAGTAGGGTTCGGTAATCTGCCCGTCTTCGGTTTGCATCACCAGCGTGCGGCTGCCGTGGATAATGCCTTTACGGCCCAGGTGGATCGTTGCGGCCGACTGGTCCGTGTCGATGCCCAGCCCGGCGGCTTCGGCGGCGACCAGTTTCACGCGGTCGTCCCTGAGGTATTCGTAAAACGTCCCGGCGGCATTGCTGCCTCCCCCGACGCAGGCGACGAGGTAGTCCGGGTAGTCGCGTCCCTGTTGCGAAAACAGTTGTCGTTTGATTTCACGGCTGATAATCGATTGCAGCCGGGCCACCATATCGGGGTAGGGATGCGGGCCGACCGTCGAGCCGATGATGTAGTAGGTGTCAGACGGGTTGCAGCACCAGTCGCGGATAGCCTCGTTCGTCGCGTCCTTGAGCGTTTTGTTGCCGCTGGTGACCGACCGCACCTCCGCACCGAGCATCTGCATTTTCTGTACGTTGAGGTGTTGCCGCCGGATGTCGGTCTCGCCCATGTAGACGATGCACTGCATGTTCATCAGTGCGCAGACCGTTGCGGTCGCCACGCCGTGCTGGCCGGCGCCCGTCTCGGCGATGATCCGCGTTTTGCCCATCCGCCGTGCGAGCAGGATTTGTCCCAGTGTGTTGTTGATCTTATGCGCGCCGGTATGGTTCAGGTCCTCGCGCTTGAGGTAGATTTTCGCACCGTATTTTTCCGAAAGCCTCCTTGCATAGTATAACGGGGAGGGGCGTCCCACGTAATCGCGCATCAGAGTGTCGAGTTCCTTTTGGAAACCCTCTTCCGAGATGATGTTCAGATAATTGTTGCGGAGCGTTTCGACGTTTGCATAGAGGATTTCGGGGATGTACGCACCGCCGAAAGTGCCGTAGTAGCCGTTTTCGTCAACATTGTATTCCATGGTCATTATCGGTTTTGTTTGTTTTCCGGATTGGAAGGGTGAGGTGCTTTTTCAGGTTTTATGGGGCAAAGTAAACGGGGTAAAAAAAGAAAGGCTGTCGTGAGTTCGACAGCCTTTCGGTATAGTTCTGATGATTATCTGCTAATCCATCCACATACATACACGCATCCGACACTCACGACTTGTTAGTTGCGAGCGCCACCACCAGAAATTGCTGTTCAGTGCGATGCGGTTCATGGATTCGGTCTGTTTTGTTACGTGCGGTCGCGATGGACCGGCTTGGGGTTCGTTTGTCGCAAATTAAAGCAACGGATGTGCAAAATGCAAATTTTTCGATGGAAAATTTCAGCGGATAATAATCGTGTGGGAATTAAATGTCGTTCGATGAACCTGTTATTGGGACGTTAATTTTTTGTGAAACGAACCGCAGCCCAGCCTTTGAGCTGCCGTTTCCCGCCGAAATCGAGACCCAGTGTCCCGGCTTTTTCGACGATACACGGGATGTCCGCCTCCAGAATGCCGCTCATCACGAGCCGTCCGCCTGCGGGCAGTGTAGCGGTGTAGGCATCCATATCCGCGAGCAGGATGTTGCGGTTGATATTGGCCAGGACGAAGTCGTAACGGCGTCCGGCAAGCAGCGATGCATCGCCCTGCCGAGGCGTGATGCGGTCTTCGAGCTCGTTCGCTGCGATGTTTTCATGGCTGTTCGCATAGGCCCACTGGTCGATGTCGATCGCGTCCATCCGTGCAGCGCCTTTTTTTACCGCGAGGATCGACAGTACCGCGGTTCCGCTGCCCATATCCAACCCGCAGAGTCCGTCCAGCGGCATGTCGAGGATCTCCTCGACCATCAGTTGTGTCGTGGCGTGATGGCCGGTACCGAACGCCATTTTGGGCATGATGACGATGTCGAACGGCAGGTCGGGACGCGGTACGTGGAACGGTGCGCGGATCGAACAGCGTCCCTCGACCTCGATCGGCTCGAAATTCGACTCCCACACCTCGTTCCAGTTCCGGTCGGCGATCAGTTCGGTGCCGAAACTCGCGCCGCTCTCCTGCAGCAGGTTCTCTACTTCTTCTCGGCAGGCGGCGAAATCGGTTTCGCGGATATAGGCATGCAATACGCCCTCCTGGTCGTCGAAACTGTCGAACGGCCAGTCGCTCAGTTGTGCGATGAAGATTTCCGACTGTTCGGAGTCGTTTGTGCGGATGTTCAAATCAATATAATTCATCGTCCGAAAGGGTTTGGATTGCTGCAAATTTACTAATTTTGACGTATGGGTTGGGATAAAGAGCTGAAAGATTATCGCTATTACCTCAAGTTGGAGAAAAAACTCTCCGACAATACGGTGCGTGCCTACCTGCACGACCTCTCGCAGATTGCCGACTACATGGAACGGGAGTTTTCGATCGCCGAGCCCGAGTTGGTGACAGCAGGCCAAATCGAGATGTTCCTGTCGCATTTGTACGATACCGGCGTCGAAAAAGCGACGCAGGCCCGCGTATTGAGCGGGATCAAAAGTTTTTTCAACTATTTGATGCTGAATGACCGGATCGAGGCGCTGCCCACCGAGTTTATCGATGCGCCGAAGATCGGACGCAAACTGCCCGACGTGCTTTCATTCGATGAAGTCAATGCGATCATCGGCTCGGTCGATCTGAGCAACCGTTTCGGGCACCGCAATAAGGCGATGCTCGAAACGCTTTACAGCTGCGGCCTGCGCGTCAGCGAACTGGTGACGTTGCGCATCAGCGACCTCTTTTTCAAGGACGGATTTATCCGTGTAATCGGCAAAGGCGACAAGCAGCGGTTGGTGCCGGTCAGTTCCACGGCGGTCCGGTTGATCGAATATTATCTCGATCAGCGGGCTTCGCTGCCGGTGGATGAACACCATGCCGATACGCTTTTTCTGAACAACAAAGGGAAGGGCCTGACCCGTGTGATGGTTTTCCACATCATCCGGGAGTGTGCGAAGGCAGCCGGGATTACGAAGAAAATCAGCCCGCACACGTTCCGCCACTCCTTCGCCACGCATCTGCTCGCCGGGGGGGCCAGCATCCGCCAGGTGCAGGAGATGCTGGGCCATGAGTCGATCCTGACGACCGAAATCTATACGCATCTCGACCGCGAGAGTCTGCGCGGGAGTATCGAACACCATCATCCGCTGTCGGATTACTGATTCGGGCATTGCGGTTGTCGGCCGCAGGGCGCTTCTTTTCCATCCGGGTCGCCGATTGCCTTTTGGGGCGGGGTCGGCGTCATCCGGCGCGGGAAATGAATGGATCCGGCTTCTTTTACTGGAAGAAGCCCAGGTGTCCGGAAACGGATTACCTCGATGCGACAGTCACCGCTACGGCCTTGTCTCCGGGTTTGTACCAATCGCCGCGCGCACGCATCACTTGTTCCACCACGTCGCGCACGCACCCTTCGCCGCCTTTGAATTGCGAAACGTAGCGAGAGACTTCGACCACTTCGGTGGCGGCGTCGGCCGGGCACACCGGCATCCCGACGTGCAGCATCGGTTCGATGTCGGGGATGTCGTCGCCCATGTAGAGAATCTCTTCGGCCTGCACGTCCAGTTTCTGCATCAGTTCGTGCAATGCATCAATCTTATGGAAGCAGTTCGTGTAGACATGCTCCACCCCCAGCATTTCGAAGCGGACGGTCAGGCTGCGTCCCCGGCCTCCGGTGATGATCGCCACGTGGTAACCCCGCTTCATCGCGTAAGAGAGTGCATAGCCGTCCTTTGCATGGAATTTCCGGATGAATTCCCCTTCTGGGGTCACGATGATGCCGCCGTCGGTCATCACGCCGTCCACGTCCAGTACGATAACGCGTACGCGCGCTATATCTTCTTTGAAGTTTCCCATATCTCTGTGCTGATTTTTTGATACAATTCCTGTAACTGCGGATGCCCTTCGAGCAATCCGAGGTGTTTTTGCTGGGTTTGTCGGTCGCCCCGTCGGGCCGGTCCGGTCTGTACCGCTGCAGCCGACGGACAGCCCAGCGCTTTGGCTGCGGTTTCAGAGATCAACGGGCCGATCAACTGCGGTGGCAGGCCCTTTTCGGCGAGCAACTCTTGTGCGATCGCATACATGTGGTTGGTAAAGTTGCATGCGAAAACCGCGGCCAGGTGGAGTTGCGCGCGCTGCTGTTCCGAAACTTCGTATACCGAATCGGATAGTTCCGAGGCAAGTAAGCGCAGTGCCGCGGCCGTGTCCGGATGTTCCCCTTCGATCAGCAGCGGAACCTGCCGGAAATCTATCCGCCTCCCTGCCGTAAACGTTTGCAGCGGGTAGAACACCCCCCGGTGGGACAAGCGGTCGGGCAAGACGTTCAGCGAGACGCTCCCGGCAGTGTGCGCGACAATGGCGTTGCCGAAATCGAGGTTTTCCGCTACTGCCCCGATTTGTGTGTCGCTGACCGAAATCAGGTAGATATCTGCCGGGACAAGCTGTGCCGGATCGTCCGTATGGTCGCATCCCGCCATCCGGGCAAGTTTCGCTCCGCGGGCCCGGTTCCGGGCGTAAATCTGTCCGAGGCGGAATCTTCCGGCGGGATGCAGTCCGCCTAAAGCGACGGCAAACGCTTCGGCTACATTCCCGCTTCCGATCAGGCAGATACGCTTCATGCTTGCGCCTCCTTCCGATCTTCGCCGGGCATATTCGCGGCATTAGGGGCCGGGGCGATATCCATCAACAGGATGTTGTAAGGGGAGTTTTTCGTGATCCGGTCCATGTTGTCGAGGATCGTGTTGATCTCGCGGTATTCGGAGCTCATGCCGATGTCGAGCGGGTCTTTCCAAAGCGCTTCACGGTAACTTTCCGGAATGTTTTTCGCTTTCGATTGCACGGTCGTCGCTACCTGGTGGATGACATCGAAAACACTGAGCGTATGCACGTCGCGGGCCGGGATGTAGAAGTTCGTCTTTTCATCCGGACTGAGGATCGGCGCGATCAATCCGGCCCGTTCGAGGTCGAAAATTACGTCGCGTACGATGCGTACAGGCATGTTGAGCTGTTGGGCGACCGCTTCGGACGAAATGCCGCCTTCGTTGTGCAGGAAATGCCGGACGATCTGTTGCATGACCAACAGCAGTGCCCGTTTGCGGTATTCGTAACTCATTTCGCTGGCCCGCTTCTCGTATTCGAATTTCTTGATATTCTGGTAAGCGAACGATAATTCGCCACCGAAAAGTACGATTTGCCAACTGATTTGCAGCCAGATCAGGAAGAGCGGAAAAGCTGCGAAGCTGCCGTAGATCGCATTGTAACTGGTCAGTGAAGACTGGATGTAGACATAAACGATCTGGAAAATCTGGAAAATTGTTCCGGCGATGATCCCTGCCGTCAGTGCGCTGCGCGGGCGGACTTTCGTATTCGGAATCACTTTGTACAGGAAAGCGAACATGATCCAGAGGGTTACAAGCGACAAGATTCCGAAAAGGAAATCCACGGCGGGGCCGGGGGTGAAATGCAGCAGCTGGTCCTGGGCCTGGAGCCGGATGCTGCTAGAGAGTATCCAAAGGATCGGTACGATCACCACAACGGCGATGTAGTCGCTCACCTTGCGGGCGATACTGCGCGGTTTGCGGACCTCCCAGATGTCGTTGAAAGCCTTCTCGACGTTGTTGAACACCTTGACCACCGACCAGAACAGGACGACCAGACCGACCGATGCGATCAGCCCCCCCCTGGTGCGTTGCAGCATGGCGTTTGCGAACTCGATCACCTGATCGATTACTGCGCCGTACTGCGGGAATTCGGCGTATAGGTAACTGTTGAGTTTCGTCTCCAGGGAGAAGCCTTTGGCGATACCGAACACCAATGCGGCGATCGGCACGAGCGACATCAGCGTGTAGAACGTGAGTGCGGCCGATTTCACCAGGATACTGTGCTCGGCGAATCCCTGTGCGGTAAAGAGGAACACTTTGAACTGGCGCACCGCCCACCGCACTTTGGACGAGCGGTACTCGTGCTCCTTTTTGAACCAGATGTCGTAGGAGATGTATTGGATGATCTTTTTTATCATGATGCCGAGGCTGACGGGCCGAAATGGCCGACTGAACAAAGATAGCTAATTGTTCCGGTTTTCCGCTTCCGTGCCGGGATCGGTTTGTACGAGACGCCGGATTTTGATGTTGCACCAGGCGAACAGGATCGACATCAGCGGACTGAGGTAACAGAAGAACGCATAGGGGAGGTAGGTAAGCGTCGCAACGCCCAGTACGCTCGACTGGGTCGCGCCGCAGGTATTCCACGGGATCAGCACCGAGGTGGCCGTTCCGGCGTCTTCGAGCGTACGGCTCAGCACTTCGGGCGCCAGTCCGTTTCGCCGGTAGGCTTTCGCAAACATCTTGCCGGGGATGACGATCGCAATGTATTGGTCCGATGCGGTCGTGTTGAACAGGACGCAGGTTGCGGCAGTGGTCGTTACCAGCCCCCCGGTCGAGTGTACGCGCCGGATCAGGGCTGAGGTCAGGCGTTCGAGAAAATGGCCTGCTTCCATCACTCCGCCGAAAATCATCGCGGTGACGATCAACCAGACGGTGTTCAGCATCCCGGCCATCCCTTTCGAAGTGAACAGGGCATCGACCGCCGGATCGCCCGTGTTCATCGAGATGGTACCGTACATTGCTTTGGTGATGACCCGGTAGGCTCCGCCGGCCGTCAGTTCCGCGTCGCCGCTCAGTTGGGCGATGACCGACGGTTGGCAAATCAGCGCGAGGATCCCGCCCAGGATTCCGCCGATGAAGAGCACCGGTACGGGCGGCATTTTCCGGACGATCATTACGATTACGATGACCGGCACGATGAACAGCAGCGGCGAAATGTTGTAGTGTGTGGTGATGGTTTGCTGAACCGATTCGACCGATGCTCCCGTGGGGGCGATGTCGCTGCACAGCGAGAGGATCACAAAAATGACCAATGTGATGAGCATCGTGGGACCCGTGGTGAACATCATGTAGCGGATGTGCGTGAAGAGGCTTACTTCGGCGGTCGCTGCGGCCAGGTTCGTCGTGTCGCTCAGCGGTGAAATCTTATCTCCGAAGTAGGCGCCCGAGATGATGGCCCCGGCAATCATCGCATCGTTGAAACCGAGTGTTTGCCCGATACCCAGCAGTGCGACGCCTACCGTGGCCACCGTGGACCACGAACTGCCGGTCGCTACCGAGATGACGGCCGAAATCACGACCGCCGCCGGCAGAAAATAGTCGGGGCGCAGGATGTACAGTCCGTAATGGATCATCGCCGGAATAATACCGCTGAGCATCCAGGTCCCGGCCAGCACCCCGATCATCAGCAGGATCAGGATCGCAGGTATCGCTCCGGTCAGCGTGTGGAGTATCCCTTTGAGGATATCGTTCCAATGTTTGCGGTTGTAGAACGCGATGCAGGCGGCTACGCCCGAGGCGATCAGCAGCGACATCTGGTTTGCCCCTGAGAGCGTATCGTCGCCCAGTAGCGTAACATTGAGGCCGATCAGGCCGATCAGGGTCAGGATCGGGATCAGAGATTGGAATATGGTCGGTTTTTTAGACATGCGGTGTGGTTTCGGCGGGTAAGCGTATTTCATCGCCTAGCAAGAGTGCGTACAAGTGTTCGCCGATACGGGTGAAGGCCGCGTAGCGGGTACCGCCTTGCCGGATACCCAACGCTTGGGCAATGGCGTCGGCGTTGTGCGGGAACTCTTTTTTCAGCAGGTTGCAGCGGGTGATTCCCGCTTGTTTAAAATGTCGTTTCAGTATTTTCGGCTGGTAGGGAAGCATTTCGCGTATCGGATAGGCGCGGCCGAAGAAATTGGCCGGTATCCGGTCGCCAAAACAGTAACCGCCCGGGGACGGGGCCGTGCAGCCGCACCGGGAGGCGTACGCTTGTACGAGTCTGGCCTTATACAGCGTGACGTCCGGAATCAGCAGGTAACCGGGCGCAGCGGCCAGTTCCGCAGCCGGAGTATCGGCTGCCGGGCAGGTACGCTCTTCGGCTGTTCGGACCGGCGCATTCGTATCCGGTTGCTGTAATTCCGTTTTTTGTCCCTGACCGTGTTTTGAAGCTTGTTCGATCGTTGATATTCCTGATCCTGCACCGGATGTTTCCGGGTCGGTCCATGTGCCCGAGGTGCGGTCGAAGCAGAGCGAAGGCCTGCCGACGATGGTTAGCCGGATTTGGCCGTCTTTTCGGTTTTCCATTGCTGCGGCCGGCTGCGATGCCCGTTGAGGTGCTTGCCCGGCCTCCTGCCACGGTTGTTGTTTTTCTGGCTGTTCTTGTTGTTGCGGCGCTTGCCGTGAAACTTCGATCAGTACTTCTTTGCACTCGCCGCGAACCGATACGATCTCGACCGAAACCGTATCTCCGAACAACCTGAAAGCTTCGTCTACATCGAACAGCGGAGAGGCTTTGACGACTACCTTCGGGGCAAGCGCGAGCAACTGCGGCATCAGGGCCTTCGCATCCGGAGAGCAGTCTTCCAGCAACCATACTTTTTTACCTTGATCGTCACGCCGTGCCGGATCGATGTAGATCAGGTCGATCGTGCCGGAATTCCTGTCCGGGGTGGTTTGCGTTTGTCCCCGGAGTTGTTCGAGAAAAGCCTCGGCCGGACTATTCACGACCCGGATATTCTGTACTCCGAGCAGGCGGAAGTTGATCCGTGCGATTTCACTCAGTTCGGCGTTGCGCTCGACTGCGATGACCTGTCGGAACCGTTTGCTCAGGTAAAAGGCATCGACGCCCAACCCGCAGGTCAGATCCAGGCAGGTGTCTCCCGAATATCGTTTGACGGAAGCCGTTTCTTCGCTGCTGCTTTGCTCGAAGGAGAGCGGCGGCAGGATGCACAGTGCAGCGTAGTACGAGGGGAGTTTGACGCGCGCACGTTGTAGATACTTAATCTGGGTGGCTATGAGGGCCCCGTGTTCACGCAGCGAGAGGGCCACCCGTCCGGGATCGTCGCTCAGGTGCCCGGCGATGTAGTCGCGTAGCTGCGGGTCGAGCAGGGTGGCTATGTCGTTGCTGGTGATCATCGTGCAAATATCCGTGATTTTTTAGTAACGGCCAATTTTTCGGTTCGTGCATCTTCCCTGATTTTAATCCACACGGCCAACAGGCCCAATGCGGCATAGAGCATCAGTACGCTCATCCCGTCCATGCGGACGTCTTTTATGGCCGCTACGGGTATGCCGGCCGCCCATTCGATCAGCCCGTTCTGTATCCACAGTGCGGTTTTAATAACGAAACTGCATACCGGGTTTAGTATTCCGAGCGGCAGGAGCAACCAGAGCAGCCCCGTACTGATGATGACGAACGAGGTGAGTATCACGATCGGATTGATCAGCAGTGCGATCAGCGGAATGTTGCCGAAACTGTATGCCACCAGCGGCAGTGTGCCGATTTGCGCGGCTGCGCCGAGCATGACGCAGCTCAGGATGCCGTTCGGGATTTTACCCAGGCGTTTGCGATAGCGGTAAAGCCGCGGGTAGAAGAACAGGATCGACAGTACGGCGACGAATGAGAGCTGGAAACTGACGTCGTAGAGGTAACCCGGATGTATGGCGAGCATCAGCGTGGCGGCGCCGAGCACGAGGTTGTAACCGTTGCCGCGCTGCGAAGTGCCCAGGGCCAGTTGGGCGAACGACATCATCAGCGCAGCGCGGACGACCGGGGCGGAGAGTCCCGCTACTACCGCGTAGCTCCACATGGCGAGGATGACCAGTACGTTTTTGATCAGGTGTCCGCGGCGAAACAGCACGATCCATCCGAGCAGCAGGTTGGCGATCACCAGTACGAAACCCATGTGCAGGCCCGATACCGAAAGGATATGTGCAACACCGGTCACCGCATAGTCGTTGCGCAGTTTCGGGTCGATCCCCCGGCGTTCCCCGGCCACCAGTGTGGCGACGAGGTTGCGGTCGGCTTCGCTTAGGTCTAGCCGCATGATCCGTTCCACGGCTCCGTGCTGGACCTGGGCGGCCCGATATCCGGCTGAACGGTATTCGGAGGTTGTCCGGGCAATCAGTGCACCGGGGGTGAGGAAGCTTTTGGCGCTCATGCCCCGGCTGCGCATCAGTCTGCCGTAACTGCTGCCCGTCGTGTCGATCGGGTTGAGGTATCCCCGGAAGGTAATTTGTTCGCCTGCCCCGATCCGGTAGCAGGTGTCTATGTAGAGTTGTATCTTTTCCGATACGGAGACCCACTTTCCAGGGTTTGCCGGAGATTCGCCCGCCTTCGGGTAATTGCCGCGGGTGGTATCCCGTATTGTTCGGGAACGGGCATATTCCATGGGAGGAGCGGCATGTCCGGGGGTAAGAGACATGGAAGGGTCGTAGGCCGATGAAGCAGGCCCTTCGGGCCGGCGCGGGAAGGATTGGAAGTAGCCGATATGCGCCGTAGTGCGTTGCCACCGCCCGTGGGTATACGGCGTATCGTCTATTTGGACGACCATAAGCAGCCGTTCTCCACGCGGCACCTCTTGCTGCGTGTCGTCCAGTTGCATGATCAGCACTCCGGTGACGAAAACCGCGGCCGTTACATACCACCAGCCCGCATCGGTTTCCCGCAGCAGCCATGCCGCACCGTACACCCCGGCGGTGATGGCAATGACGAGCCACAACGGGGCCGTTACCCGGGAAGAAAGGATAATGCCAACTGCGAGCGGTACGATAATTCGCACGAACGGAGAGAGGGCGATTTTGTCCGGGAGTTGCATGGCGTTGAGGTGCTAGGCGCCCCACGATGCCCGGTCGAGGCTGCGGTAGCGAATGGCTTCGGCGATGTGGTTGGAACGGATGGCTTCGCTTCGGTCGAGGTCGGCGATCGTGCGCGCCACTTTGATAATCCTGTCGTACGCCCGGGCCGAGAGGTTCAGCCGCTCCATCGCCGTTTCGAGCAGGCGAGCCGATTCGGTGTTGAGCGGGCAGAATTCCCGCAGTTGACTGCTGCCCATCATGGCGTTAGAGTGGACCGGCATCCCGTCGAAACGTGCCTGCTGGATTTTCCGGGCCGCCACGACGCGTTTGCGAATGGTTGCGCTGTCCTCTTCCGGGCGATTATGCGTCAGGTCCGCGAACGGAACCGGAGTCACTTCGATATGCAGGTCGATTCGGTCGAGCATCGGGCCCGAAATATGGTTCAGGTACTTCCCGACACTTCCCGGCGAGCAGACGCACTCCCGGGTCGGATGGTTGTAGTAACCGCACGGGCACGGGTTCATCGACGCGATCAGCATGAAGTTGGCCGGGTACCGGGCCGTATACTTTGCGCGGGAGACGACGATTTGTTTCTCTTCCATCGGTTGGCGCAGCGATTCTAGCGCATTGCGGCTGAATTCGGGCAGTTCGTCGAGGAACAGGATGCCGTTGTGCGCAAGCGAAATTTCACCGGGTTGGGGATTCGCGCCGCCGCCCACCAGTGCAACCTGCGAGGTGAGGTGGTGCGGCGTGCGGAACGGCCGCACGGTGAGTAATCCCTGCCGATAGCCCATTTTCCCGGCTACCGAATGTATTCGTGTCGTTTCGAGCGCTTCCTGCAGGGTTAGCGGCGGCATGATCGACGGCATGCGTCGGGCGAGCATCGTTTTGCCCGAGCCCGGGGGGCCGATCATCAGCACGTTGTGCCCGCCTGCGGCAGCCACTTCGAGTGCCCGTTTGACCTGGGCCTGACCTTTTACGTCGCAAAAATCGCCGTCGAACGATCGTTGGGCTTCGGTAAACGTTTCGTCCAGATTGATCCTGGCAGGAGTTAAATTGGTAAATCCCTGCAAGAAATTGACTACTTCGCGCAGGTTGCCGATACCGTATACGTCCAATCCTTTCACCACTGCGGCTTCACGGGCGTTCTCTTCGGGTAAGATGATGCCGGCGAATCCCTCTTTGAGTGCTTGCATTGCGATCGGCAATGCCCCTTTAACGGGTAGGATCGATCCGTCGATCGCCTGTTCGCCGAGCAGGACATAACGCGATAGCGGGGCTGCATCGATCTGTCCCGAGGCGGCAAGCATCGCCACCGCAATGGGCAGGTCGTAGGCCGATCCCTCCTTCCTCAAATCGGCGGGGGAGAGGTTGACGACTACTTTCTTGCCGCTCATTTTATATTCGCAGTTTTCGAATGCGGCGCGGATGCGCTCCTGGCTTTCGCGTACGGCGTTATCGGGCAGGCCTACCAGGTACATACCTATCCCCGCCGTGATGTTGACCTCTACGGCGACCGTCACGGCTTCGATGCCGGATATCGAACTGCAATAACTTTTGACGAACATAAATGTTCCCGGGGAAAGTTGGGTTAGTAATATTGTGTTCCGGCCGTTATCCCGAAACGGGTTTTCGTTTGTGTCGACAGTCGGTTGATAAAACAATCCGGTCACCAATTCGTCGATTCGTGTGAATTACCGTATCGGTCAACCGGGGAGCGTCGCAATGCGGCTGTATGCGGATGTTTTCTGTTCTCTCTTTTGATTCTCTCTGCATACTTCTTCTCTCTCTCTCTCTCTCTCTCTCTCTCTCGTGCAGGGAAGCCGTGTCAGCCTTCGTGTGTTAACGGTTATATCTGTTCAGTGGAATGTCAAAACGGTGATCCTTCGTCGTCGGGCGGCGTGTTGCTGCCGAAGGTTCCTCCCAGTGATGAGGGCGAGTTGCCGAACGTGCCTCCGAAAGATCCTGACGGCACGCCGAAATTACCGTATCCTCCCGGATCGTTCAGGCCCTGTCCTGCGCCCAGCGTAGAGCTGAATTCGGTGTTCATGCTGCTGTCGATCGCGCTGTAACTGTCCGTATCGCTGTCGAAATCCATGAAGCGCGCCTGTTCCTTGCGGAAACGCAGCTTGACCGTATCGACCGCTCCGTTACGGTGTTTTGCGACGATAATCTCGGCCATGCCCTGCGTCGGTGTGCCGTCTTCGTCGACCGTGAGGCCGTAATACTCCGGACGGTGGATGAAGGCCACCAGGTCGGCATCCTGCTCGATGGCGCCCGATTCCCGCAGGTCGGAGAGCTGCGGGCGCTTGCTGCCGCCACGGGATTCGACCGAACGGTTCAACTGCGAGAGTGCGATGATCGGTACGTTGAGCTCCTTGGCGATCGCCTTGAGCGACCGGGAAATCATGGCCACCTCCTGTTCACGGTTGCTGTTGCGGTTGTCTGTGGAGGCCGTCATCAGCTGCAGGTAGTCGATGATAATCAGCTGGATATCATATTGAGTCTTGAGCCGTCGTACTTTTGAACGAAATTCGAAAATCGATAGAGCGGGCGTGTCGTCGATAAAGAGCGGGGCGGTCGAGAGCGGCTTGATCGCCGTCTCCATGTGTTTCCACTGCTCCGGGGTGAGGTCGCCGTTGCGGACGCTGCGCGAGTCGAGTTCCGATTCGGCTACGACCAAACGCATCATCAGCTGTTGGGCGCTCATCTCGAGTGAGAAGAATGCCACCCCTTTCTCGAAGTCCACCGCGACGTTTCGTGCGAGCGAAAGTACGAAAGCCGTTTTACCCATCGACGGGCGGGCCGCGATGATGATCAGGTCCGACGGCTGCCATCCCAGCGTCAGCCGGTCGAGATGCGTGAATCCTGACGGTACGCCGCTGAATCCGCCTTCCCGCTTGGAAGCCTCTTCGATCATCTGCAGCGTCTTGGTCAGGATGTCGCGTGATTTCTGCACGTCCCGTTTGACGTGCCCTTCCGCAACTTTGAAGATTTCACCTTCGGCGAAATCGATCAGGTCGGTCACGTCGGTCGCCTCGTCGAACGATTTTTTCTGGATTTCGGTCGTCGCGCGGATCAGTTCGCGCTGGACGTATTTCTGGGCGATGATCTTCGCGTGGAATTCGACGTGCGCGGCCGAACCGACCTTCTGGGTCAGCTGTGCGAGGTAAGAGGGGCCGCCTACTGCCGTCAGCTTCTTGATCTGCTTGAGCTTTTCGGTGACGGTGTAGAGGTCGATCGGTTTGAGTTCCATCGACAGGTCGACGATGGCCTTGTAGATAATCTGGTGTGCTTCGTTGTAGAAGGCCTCGGGAGTGATGAGTCCCTGCACTTCGATCACCGCGTCCTTTTCGAGCATCAGTGCGCCGAGCACCGCCTCTTCGAGCTCGACCGCCTGCGGCGGCACGACGGCCATCGGGTCGGATGTGAGCGCTGCCGCCGCACGGGCGTTGTTTTCCTTGGGGGTATATTGTTTGGCCATAATCTTCCTCGTTGGTGGGTAAAGGTATAAAATTTCTACCGTTTTTTCCAGCCGAAGAAGTAGCTTTTCTGCCGCCGTTTTTCCTCTTGGCTGCGGGCCACGTAGACCTTTTCTCCCGTGTACGGGTTCTCTCCGGTGTAGAACATGACCGAAGAGAGGGTCATCGGCGTCGGGGTCAGGTCCTGCACCTGTTCGAGCCGGAAGTGGAGCCGTCGCGTCTCGTCGGCCAGGTGGCGCATATCCGTCTCGGTGCAGCCCGGATGGCTCGAAATGAAATATGGGATCAGTTGATAGTTAAGCCCCTCTTCCGAGCAGATGCGCTTGAATTGCGCGTTGAGCTCACGGAATCGGTCGAACGGCGGTTTGCGCATCAGTTTCAGGACATGTTCCTCGGTGTGTTCGGGGGCGACTTTGAGCCGTCCCGACACATGGTTTCGGATCACTTCGCGTAGGTAAGCGCCGCCGTCCTGTTCGAACAGGTCGTAGCGGATGCCGCTGCCGATAAAGGCTTTTTTAATTCCTTTGACAGCCGAAACCTTGCGGTATAGATCGATCAGCGGACGGTGGCTGTTGTCGAGGTTCCGGCATACCGACGGATGGATGCATGAGGGGCGGCTGCATTTGGCGCAGAGCGCCTGGTTTTTGCCTTTCATGCGGTACATGTTGGCCGACGGGCCGCCCAGGTCGGAAAGGTAGCCTTTGAAACCGGGCATTGCAGCGATTTGGCAAACCTCTCTGAGGATCGACTCTTCGCTGCGGCTCGAAACGAACTTGCCCTGGTGGGCCGAAATCGTGCAGAAGCTGCATCCCCCGAAGCATCCCCGGTGCAGGTTGACCGAGAATTTGATCATTTCGTAGGCCGGGATATCCCCTTTGCCGTTGTAGCGCGGGTGCGGCAGGCGCGTGTAGGGCAATGCGAAACTGCGGTCTAAATCTGTTTCCGAGATAGAAGGATAGGGGGGATTGACCACCACGAACCGGTCTCCCACCGGTTCTACCAATGTGGCGGCCTGCATGCGGTTCGATTCGGTTTCGATCCGGACGAAATTTTCGCCGAAGGCTTTTTTATCTTTCAGGCACCGCTCGAAACTGTGGAGCATAATCCGGTTTTCGGGCAGTGTTTCGATTTGTTTGCGTGCGGCCAGGAAGGCCACTTGCGGCAGTTTACGCAGCAGGTTCAGGTTATAGCCGCCGCGCATCGCCCGTGCGATTTCGGGCATCGTCTTGTCGCCCATGCCGTAAATCAGCAGGTCGGCACCGCTCTCGACCAATACCGAAGGCTTGAGCGAATCGCTCCAGTAGTCGTAGTGTGTGGTGCGCCGCAACGATGCTTCGATGCCGCCGATGATGACCGGCGTATCGGGATAGAGCTGCTTGAGGATGCGGGTATAGACTGTCACGACATAGTCGGGCCTGAAACCCGCTTTACCCCCGGCCGTGTAGGCGTCGTCGCTGCGCAACCGCTTGTTGGCCGTATAATGGTTCACCATCGAGTCCATCGCTCCGCCCGAGACGCCGAAGAAGAGGCGCGGCCGTCCCAGTTTGCGGAAGTCGCGCAGGTCGTCCTTCCAATTGGGCTGCGGCACGATGGCTACTCGCAGACCTTCGGCTTCGAGCAGGCGTCCGATCACCGCTGCGCCGAACGACGGGTGGTCGATGTAGGCGTCTCCCGAGAAGAGGATTACGTCGAGTTCATCCCATCCCCGTGCCCGCACCTCCTTGAGCGAAGTGGGCAGCCAGTCTGCCGGTTTATAGGCGGGTGCCTTGCGTCCCGGTGTATGTGTATCGTGTACGGTCAACGTTGCAATTTTGCGGTAAAAGTAGCTGATTCCGCGTCAAAGTCAAAAGGAATCCCTACTTTTGCCATTTAAAAGAGGCGACACGATGGGACATCCTGAACGAAATACAACGACTGCGGTCTCTGCGGGCGATCATAGCATGAAAGGGCATTTGGCATTGTTGCTGGCGAATACGATGTTCGGTTTCAACGTGCCGATCGCCAAAGGGGTGCTTGCAAGCGGCATGGTGTCGCCCTATGCGCTCAATCTGTTCCGTATGGGCGGGGCCGCTTTGCTTTTCTGGATCGCATCGCTCTTCGCTCCCCGCGAGAAAGTCAGCCGAAAGGACCTCGTTTTGCTTTTCTTCGCATCGCTCTTCAGCATCCAACTTAACCAGACCTCTTTCCTGATAGGGTTGTCCATGACCTCGCCGATCGACGCATCGATTGCCGCTTCCACCGTGCCGATCCTGACGATGCTGATCGCCGCCGTCTACCTCAAAGAGCCGATTACGTGGAAAAAGGCGATTGGCGTCGCAGTCGGCGCTTCGGGTGCGCTGTTGCTGATCCTGAGTAACGGAACGGTCGATACGGCGGGACGGTCGGGCAGTATTGCAGGCGACATGATCTGCCTGATGGGTGCGCTGTCGTTTGCCATTTACCTGGCCGTCTTCAAGCGCCTGATCGCCCGTTATTCGTCGGTGACGTTGATGAAATGGATGTTCCTGTATGCTGCGATTTGCGCGATTCCGCTGTGCGGCGGCGATGCGGCGGCGATCGATTATGCGCATTTGTCCCCCGCTCTTTGGGGCGGCGTGCTCTATGTGGTTTGCTGCGCCACTTTCTTTTCTTACCTGTTGATTCCCGTCGGGCAAAAGTACCTGCGTCCGACGGTGGTGGGCATGTATACCTACCTGCAGCCTTTCATCGCGTCGGTGGTGGCCGTACTGGCCGGGCTCGACCGGTTCGGGTTTGCAAAGGGGATTGCCGCAGTGATGGTTTGCCTCGGCGTTTATATCGTTAACCAAAGTAAATCCCGTGCACAGTTGGATGCGGAACGGGCCGCCCGGCAGCAGGCCGCTTCGGCAGCCCAAACCTCTCCCCGAGCATAATCATCGAAAAGTGCGTAACCGGCCGCATCATGATCTGTATTGAGTCAGGGAAGCAGCAGCGAACTGTCTCCGTAGCTCAGGAACCGGAAGTCGTTATTCAGCGCGAAATCGTAAACTTTGCGCCAATCTTCGCCGATAAATGCCGAGACCAGCAGCAGCAGCGTGCTTTGCGGCTGGTGAAAGTTCGTAATGATGCCGCGGACGATCCGGTAGCGGTACCCCGGCATAATCATGATCTGCGTAGCCGTTTTCAGCTTAGCCAGACGCTCTTGTTCCAAATAAACGGACAGGGCCTCCAGCAGTTCCCTCGTCTCCCGCTGGACGGGAACGTCGTAGATTTCCCACTGTCCGACGGGCCGCTCCGCATCGGGCGATCCGGACGAAAGTATGCGCCAGCCGAGCGCGCAGAGTGATTCGAGGGTGCGGACGCTGGTGGTGCCTACGGCGATAACCTCTCCCAAGTGGTCGATCAGGTTGCGGATCGTCGAGAGCCGGATCTCGAAATGTTCGGTGTGCATCTTGTGCCGTGTTACTTCGTCGGTCTTGACAGGCAGGAATGTACCGGCTCCAACATGAAGCGTCACTTCATCCGTCAGGTGCCCGGTATTTCGCAGTTCCGCGATGATCTCCGGCGTGAAGTGGAGCCCTGCGGTCGGTGCTGCGACCGAACCCTCGAATTTCGAATAGACGGTCTGGTAACGGCTGTTGTCGAGCTCTTCGCTTTCGCGGCAGAGGTAAGGCGGGATCGGGATGCGTCCGAGTGCTTCGAGCAACTGGCCGAAACTTTGGTCGCCGTTCCACGAAAATTCGATGATTTGTTCCTTGTCGGTCTGGCCGGCTTTCCGTGCCGTCAGGCGCTGCGCCCGGCCCTCCGCCTCGAAATCGATGTGCAGTTCGTCGTCTTTCCATTTTTTCAGGTTCCCGACAATGCAGCTCCAACGGCAGGATCCTTTGACGGCGAAAGCCCGCTCGTAATCGGCCGGATCGTGGGGCTCGAGGCAGAAAATTTCGATGCGTGCGCCGGTAGGTTTGTAGAAAACCAGCCGTGCACGGATCACTTTCGTGTTGTTGAATACGAGCATCGCTCCGGCGGGAAGCGCTTCGCCGATGCGTGCGAAGCGGCTTTCGGAGATGCCGCCCTTCTCGTAAACGAGCAATTTGGACATTTCGCGTCGCTCGAGCGGAAATTTGGCGATGCGGTCTTCTGGCAGCGGATAGTTGTAGTCGGATATGAGCAGTTCGTTGTTCACGGCAGGAAGGATTGGATGCGAATCGCGGTTACCGCCCTGTAGCGGGCGGTCCCGCGCAAAAGTAGCAATAAAATGGCAATCGCGTATGGCCGTGTGGCGATTGTTCACTACCTTTGCCCCGCACAGCAGGGAGGCTCTGCCGCTGCCTTCGGTTCAGCCGGAGGGGGAGGAAAGTCCGGGCAACACAGAGCGCCGTCCTTCCTAACGGGAAGATTTCCGCAAGGGAATAGTAGTGTAACAGAGAACAACCGCCTAAGGCCCGCTTGCGGGTCCGGTAAGGGTGAAAAGGTGGGGTAAGGGCCCACCGCGGGTGTGGCGACACACTTTGGCCGTACGCCTGACGGGTTGCAAGACCATGTATACCGACGCAGTAGGATGGCTCGTCCGATGTCGGGGGGTAGGTTGCTGACGAGCCGTGCGGGTGACCGCCGGCCTAGATAAATGGCAGAGGCCTCTTCGGAGGTACAGAACCCGGCTTATACGCCCTGCTGTGCTTTTTTATTTTGTTGCGGTTCCGGTTTTGGGCCGCTTTTTTATTGGGCTCGTTTCGAAAGCGTACTAGCTTCGGTTTGACGTGTATGTTTTTGTGCCGGGTGCTTCTGCTTGTCCGCGCAGCGTTTCTATTTTCTCGCCACGATCAGGATCGGGTGATAAGTAAGTGTCACTGTGCCTGAAGAAGTCGAAAACCGGCTGCGGTAGAGCGTTTCGAAATCTGTCAGCCGTCGCGGGGTCCAGCGGGTTTTGCGGATTGCGTTTACCCCGGTCGCCTTGATGTGCCGCAGTACGTCGGTCGGGGAGCCGAACTCCAGGCGGCGTGCGTACTCCTTTTGTTCTTCGATTGTCAATCCTGCCTGTTTCAGTAAACCGGCCAGTTCCGCAGAGGTGTAGTAAACGAGGCCGTCCCCGGTCGTCGCCCGGATCTCTTCGAAGTTGTCGGGGCCGAAGGTGCTGAGCGCCAATCTGCCCCCGGCAGCGAGCATCTCTTGGGTACGGTTGAGGAAAGCGGGCAGGTTGTCGAACCATTGTACCGTCGAAGCGGTGGCGATCAGGTCGAACGGCCTGCCGAACGCGGGCAGCGATTCGGCGTCTCCCCAATAACATTGCGTTTTACGGCCGCCGACGTAGGGCTGCAGGAAGCATTCCGACGCTTCGACCAGATCGTTCAGCGTCCATTCTGCGTCGGGGTAGCGCTCCAGAAGCCGCCGGGTCAGGAAGCCCGTTCCGGTACCCACTTCCAATCCCCGGGTGATTTTTCCGGGGACATGCGTCCCGATCAATTCCGCGAGTTCTTCGCAAATACGCTCCTGCACGACGGCCAGTGAATTGTAGCTGCGCAGATTCGCCGCAAAACGGTTTTTCAGCAGGTCTTTATCGCTCATGGCGGCGGGATTGCATCGGTTGTTCGGTGTGCAGCCTCGACAGTACGATTGCCGGGTCGGCATACGGATAGTGCGGCATGCCGGGACATAACTGTACCTCTGTTGCGGGAGACTCTTCGGTCCAGTAGGCTTTTACGTTGTCCGGCGGGAAGATGATGTCCTGAAGCCCGATCACGGCTTCGCTCCATGTGATCGAAGGACGGTAGGCTTTGGCCGACGCATCGAACAGGTTGCAGAGCTCTTCGTATTTCTCCTCGAAGGGTCGTGTTTCGAGCCAAGGGGCGATCGTGTCGTAAAAGTCGCCGAACGTGCGGCGGTTGAAAGCTTCGATTCCGGTGTGGGCGATCCCTTTGAGCGTGACTGCGAATGATTTCGGCGGAATGCCGTAGCGATTGTTTACCGGCAGGGGGGTGCCGTTCAGTGCGACCGTCTTGTAAAAGGGAATACCCCGGAAAATCAGCTCCGAAACCCAGACCCCGAACGACCATGCGAACAGGTAAATCCGCCGGTATCCGGCGACAGTCGCCGGATCGACCGATTCGATGGTGCGGTAATCGTCCGTACAGAGGATATCGTAACCTTCGGGACGGATGTGTGCGACGGCATGGAAATCCGAGGCCCATCCCAATGCGAAGACGATCAGGTCCCGGTTACGCTCTTTGACTATCCAATGCTGTTCCATACCTCTTTGAATTTTACGATTGCCCCGGTGTTCAGCGCAGCGTTCAGCGAAACGCGCACGCGGGCTTTGCCCTGCGGTACGGTGGGGTAGCGGATCGGCATTACCCAGAAGCCCGCTTCCCGGAACTTTTTACTCATTTCGATGGCGCGGTGGTTCTCCCCGGCCATCAGCGGTATGATGTGCGTCGAGGACGGCGAACCGGTCAGTCGATGCGACAAAAGGTTCAGGTGTTCCCGCCACGGCTCCATTTGCGGCAGTCGCCGGATAACGTAGTCCGACCAGCGTAGCGAGATGGGCGGCAGTGCCGTGGAGAAGATCAGCGTCCGCAGGCGGTTGACCAGAAATTCCCGTATTTCCCCGTCCGTGATTACGAATGCACCCTGCGAGGCGATCGCTTTGCCGAGCGTGGCGACCAGGATGTCGCAATCCGTACCCGTGGCAGCTGCCAGCCCCCGGCCGCCGGGGCCGCAGACTCCGAAGGCATGCGCCTCGTCTACGTAGAGTTTCAGGTCGTATTTTGTTTTTAGGGCTTGCAGAGTTGCGAGCGGCGCGCAGTCTCCGTCCATGCTGAAGATCGATTCGGTGACGATCCAGACGTTGCGGTAATGTCCACGGTGACGGACCAGCAGCCTTTCCAGATGATCCATGTCGTTGTGGTTGAAACGCTGCCACTCCGCTTTGCAGAGTTGCAGCCCGTCGATCAGGCTCGCATGCACCAGCTTGTCTGCCAGGATCAGGTCGCCTTTTTCGGTTATCGCCGGCAGTATGCCTGAGTTGGCCATGTACCCGCAGCCGAGTACCAGCGCGGCTTTGCCGCCGTACAGATCGGAAAGGGTCTGTTCGAGGCGGGTATATTCCGGACTGTTCCCGGTAATCAGCCGGGAAGAGGGATTGCTTAGCAAAAACGCGTCGCTTTCGTCTATTTCGTGCATGAACTCCCGGTGCATGTCGCGGCACGCGATGCCCAGATAGTCATTCGATGAAAGGTTGAGGTAACGCTTGCCTTCATGTTCGATATAAATCCCTTCAGGAGCTATTTCCGGCAGGGTTCGCAGGTTTTCTTCGGCCGTCAGCGAAGCAAGGGTTTCGCGTATCATACGAACACCTCCTCTTCTTTTATGCCAAACGTTTCCGTGCCGAGCAGTCCAGTGACCGCTTTGCGCCCTTCCGCTCCCAGATCGACCGAATAGTCGTTCACGAAGAGTTCGATGTGGCTTCGGGTGACCTCTTCGCTCAGTTCCTGTGCGTATTGTCTGACGAATCCGGCCGATACCGCCGGGTTGGCCCGTGCATATTCGATGCTGCGGCGCAATACCCGGTCTATTTTCCGTTGCAGTGGGGCGTCGAGCCGCCGCGATACGACGATGGCCCCGAGCGGCAGCGGCAGTCCTGTGAGTCTTTCCCATTCGACGCCGAGATCGGCTACCAGTTGCAGCCCGATTTTGCGGTAGACGAACCTGCCTTCGTGGATCAGCACGCCCGCATCGCATTCTCCGGTCATTACCGCCTCGGCAATGTCGGAAAAGAGGTAGGCACGCCGGTCTTTGACGGACGGATAGATTTTGTTCAGCAGCAGGTTGGCGGTGGTGTGTTCGCCCGGGATGGCCACCCGTGCATCGTGCAGTTCGTCGGGGTAAATTTTGTAACGGCTTACCAGTAGCGGGCCGTTGCCGCGGCCCAGCGCACTGCCGCTGTTGAGAATTTTGTACCGGTCGCTGATTTGCGGGACTGCTGCATAGCTCAGCTTCGAAATGTCCGGTTCCCCTGAGAGTGCCGCCCCGTTGAGTTGTTCGATGTCGGCGAGGTGCAGGTCGAATACGAGTCCTTCCGTGTCGATGCGGCCGTGCAGCATCGCTTCGAACATGAACGTGTCGTTCGGGCAGGTCGATATGTTAAGCTTCAAGTTCATGGATCAATCGGTTTAGGTCGCGGGCCAGGTTGTCCGTGGCGGTTTCGATGTCCCAGTCGGGGAACGGTTCGCCGACGCGGTTCGAAATGGTCCGCAGTTCGAGGAACGGCGTTCCGCTTTGTGTGCAAACATAGAAAAACGAAGCGCCTTCCATATTTTCGAGTTGTGCGCCGCTGCGCTCGACAAACGGGGCCGAGGCGGCACTGAGCGTGTTGCTGTCGGCCGTTGAGAACGTCGTCTCCTGCGGGATGTGCGGGCATTCCAACCGCTCCGCGAATTTGGGTTGGAATCCTTCCGGCAGGAACGAACCCAGGTCGGCAGCGTTTTCGGCCTTTACCAACCGGCTCTCTCCCGTGGACAATCCGCTTCCGGGATAGGTTCCGGCGATCCCCGCCAGGATCGCCATACGGGGACGGTGGCGCAGGATATGGTGGTAGATGTTGAATGCGCTGCGGTAAGGGCCGATGCCGATGGTTTCGACCGCGACGTTCGGCGGCAGGTTTGCGGCGAATTTCTCTCCTTCCATTGCAGTGGGAATCAGAACCAGGATTTTCGATCCGGTCAGCAGCGTCTTCAGGTTCAGGATGTGGACTGAGACCAGCAAAGCCATCAGGAGCAGCAGCGCCCGCAACCACCATGCTTCGGTGAAGACGATCGTGGTGAAGAGGATGGAACTCCAGAGAATGATGACCGACGAAACTTTTACGACCTTCGGGATACCCCGGCCCTGTTCGTAATCTTTCAGGTAACGCCCGAACATGCGGTTGCCCAGCAGCCATGCATTCATCTTCGGCGAACTTCTCGAGAAGCACCACAGGGCCAGCAACAGCAACGGCGTGGTGGGAACCAGCGGCAGGAACGCCCCGGCAAATCCCAACGCGACAGAGAGGTATCCGACTATTTTCAGGAAGGTTTTTTTCATAAGGTCCCGCTTCGGCGCCACAAGATACGAAAAAACAAAAAAATGTTTACCTTTGTAGCCTTAAAAACAGGAGATGCCGTATGCCGGATAATTCGATCCTTTCACGCCTCGATGGCTTGAAAATCAAATATGAAGAGATCGGTCAGCAGATGACCGATCCGGAAGTAATCGCCGACGTCAGGAAATTCATCGCGCTGAACAAGGAGTACAAAGAGCTCGAACCGATCGTCCACACCAGCGAAAAATACCGCACCGCGCTCAATAACCTTGCAGGTGCCAAAGAGATTCTGGCAACCGAAAAGGATGAGGAATTGCGTGAAATGGCCCGTATGGAGGTATCCGAACTGGAGCCTGCCGTAGCGCAAATGGAGGAACAGATCAAACTGTTACTGATTCCGGCCGATCCGCAGGACAGCAAGAACGCGATCGTCGAGATTCGCGGCGGCACGGGCGGCGACGAGGCGGCGATCTTTGCCGGCGACCTGTTGCGCATGTATACCAAATTCGTTGAAAAGAGAGGATGGAAGTATGAGATCAACAGCGCCAGCGAAGGCAGCTCGGGCGGCTTCAAGGAGGTCGTGATGAAGGTGACCGGAGACGGCGTGTACGGCGTGTTGAAGTACGAGTCGGGCGTGCACCGCGTACAGCGCGTGCCGCAGACCGAGACGCAGGGACGCGTCCATACGTCGGCCGCATCGGTGGCCGTACTGCCCGAAGCAGAGGAGTTCGATCTGGAGATCAATATGAACGATGTGCGCAAGGATATTTTTTGTGCGTCGGGTCCCGGCGGCCAGTCTGTCAATACGACCTATTCGGCCATCCGCCTGACCCATATCCCGACCGGTATCGTCGTGCAGTGCCAGGACCAGAAATCGCAGCTCAAGAACTTCGACAAGGCTTTCGAGGAGTTGCGTACCCGTATTTACAACCTCGAGTACCAGAAATACCTCGACGAGATCGCTTCGAAACGCAAGACGATGGTCTCTACCGGCGACCGCAGTGCGAAGATCCGCACCTACAACTACCCGCAGGGCCGTGTGACCGACCACCGCATCAACCTGACGCTTTACAACCTCGCGGCGGTGATGGACGGCGATATTCAGGAGATCATCGACAAGTTGCAGGTAGCCGAAAACGCCGAGCGTCTGCGTGCCAGCGAGGAGAATTAGGTTGCAGGAAAAAACGTTGCTAGACACGGAAAGTTGTCTGTAAACAAACGTGACTTGTCCGGTCCGGAAACAGCGCTTGTTTCGCAGTTGCAAAGATCGCGGCAAGTCGCATTGGTGGTAGGGCCGCTTCCGCCGGAGACGTAACCATAACCTAGGAAGGCCCGGGCGAAGGTATTTATCGGCCGCGAATCTAATCCTGCCGGGAAGCAGGTTGACCGCCGGCACACCGGACGCCATGGAGAGAGGAATAATTCAATTACAAGAGATATGAACGCCGAACAGCTTTTCGCCCGGATCGAGGCTAAACGCAGTTTTCTTTGCGTGGGGCTCGATACCGATATGAACAAGATTCCGCGCCATTTGTGGGCCGGGGACGATCCCGTCTTCGCCTTTAACAGGGCTATCGTGGATGCTACCGCACCCTATGCGGTGTGTTACAAGCCCAATCTGGCTTTCTACGAGGACAACGGGGAGAAGGGTTGGGTCAGTTTCCGCCGGACGGTGGAGTACATCCGGGAACGGTATCCCGATATCTTCATTATTGCCGATGCGAAACGGGGGGATATTGGCAACACGTCGAAAATGTATGCCCGGGCCTTTTTCTCCGGGAATCTGGTCGATGCGGTGACGCTTTCGCCCTACATGGGTTACGATACGGTCGAACCGTTCCTGCAGTTCGACGGCAAATGGGCCGTTATCCTTGCGTTAACCTCTAATCCGAGTGCGGCCGATTTCGAAATGCAGCGGCTCGAAGAGGGGGGCTTCCTTTATGAGAAGGTGATCGACACGTCGAAAGAGTGGGGGACGGCCGATAACATCATGTATGTGGTCGGGGCGACGCAGGCCCGGATGCTGAAGGGTATCCGCGAGCTTGTGCCGGACCATTTCCTGCTGGTGCCGGGTGTCGGCGCGCAGGGGGGGAGTCTCGAAGAGGTCGCCCGGTTCGGTATGAACCGCCGGTGCGGGCTGTTGGTCAACTCGTCGCGCGGGATCATCTATGCCGACAACACCGAACGTTTCGCCAATGCGGCGGCGGAAAAAGCTGCCGAACTCGCTTCGCAGATGTCGGAATTGCTGACGAAATACCTGTGACCTGTGAACCGTTCGTTGTCGTTCGGTTTGATACGATTTTGTTTATAATCCGGAATCTTAATCCCTGATCCGGCGATAATCTTTAGTCCGGAGGCTGAAATATTGTTGAAAATTATTACTTTTTTACGCGGAATTGCTTAATTTCGCGTAAATTTTTATTTAGTCGAACCCTAAATTCTATACTCTCCTAAAATTATGGATATTACGAAACGTCAGCTTTCGGGTAAGACCCGTACGGAACATGACTTGCTGGGCAACAAAGAGGTGCCGGTAGAGTATTATTTCGGCGTACAGACGATGCGCGCGTTGGAGAACTTCAACATCAGCCGCGTGCGGCTTCACTTTTTCCCGGAGCTGATCAAGGCTCTGGCGATGGTCAAGGAGGCCGCTGCCTGTGCGAACCGTGATCTGGGATTGATCGACGGCCATGTGGCACAGGCGATCATCGAAGCGTGCGAAGAGGTGCGTCAAGGCAAATTCGACGAGCATTTCGTCGTGGACATGGTGCAGGGCGGAGCCGGCACCTCGACCAACATGAATGCGAACGAAGTGATTGCGAACCGTGCGCTCGAGATCCTCGGACATCAGCGGGGCGAGTACAAATACTGCCATCCGAACAACGACGTGAACATGTCGCAGTCGACCAACGATGCCTATCCGACGGCGGTGAAAATTGCGCTGATCAACAGCATTACAAAACTTCAAGCTTCGTTGAAATGGCTCGTCGAGGCTTTCCATGCCAAGGGGGCTGAATTTGCGCACGTAATCAAGATGGGCCGTACCCAGTTGCAGGATGCCGTGCCGATGACCCTCGGTCAGGAATTTGAAGCTTATGCTGCGAATCTAGCCGAGGAGGTCGAACGGCTCGAACAGAACTACAAGTTGTTCCTTGAGGTGAACATGGGTGCGACGGCGATCGGTACCGGTATCAATGCCGATCCCGATTACTCGCCGCTTTGCATCAAATACCTGCGTGAAATCACCGGACTGCCTGTCGTGGCGGCTACCAACATGATTGAAGCGACCAACGATACTGGAGCGTTTGTAATGAACTCGTCGGCGCTGAAACGGCTGGCGGTCAAGCTGTCGAAAATCTGCAACGACCTGCGTCTGCTCTCGTCGGGACCGCGTACCGGGCTGAATGAGATCAACCTGCCGCCGATGCAGCCCGGTTCGTCGATTATGCCGGGCAAAGTAAACCCGGTGATTCCCGAAGTGGTGAACCAGGTAGCGTTCAAAGTGATCGGCAACGACCTGACCGTAACGATCGCCGCCGAGGCCGGACAGCTCGAGCTGAACGTGATGGAGCCGATCATCGTGCACAGCCTTTTCGAGAGCATCGACTTGCTGAGTAACGGCATGAACACGCTGCGCGACCGTTGTGTGGCCGGTATTACGGCTAACGAAGAGGTCTGCCGCCGGTTGGTTTACAACAGCATCGGACTGGTAACGGCACTCAACCCTTATCTGGGTTATGAGACTTCGACCGAGCTGGCCAAAACCGCGCTCGAAACCGGTAAGGGCATTTATGACCTCGTACTGGAAAAGAAACTGATGAGCAAAGAGGAGCTCGATAATGTGCTCTCTCCCGAAAATATGATCAAGCCGCGTAAGTTCCATCGCAAATAATTGCGGCGGAATAAATGCGTCGCTTTCTGACGGATAGGTCCGGGAATGCCGAAGAGGGGCGTTCCCGGGCTTTTTTTGCATGATTCTTGGGCCGCACGCGAATACGGAGCTGTTCCCGATACGAATGGAGCGGAAAACCCACGGCGTTCTTAAATTTTTTTACTATATTTAAGGCGAGATAAATCCCGAAAACATATGGAAGCCGAAATGTTGGAAGTGCAGTCGCTGCCCCCGTATGTAGAACCCTTCCTGCAGCTTTCGCAGGGGTATTTTAGTGAGGCCAGCCACCAGTTGGTAAAGGCCGCATTGCGTGTGGCCGTCGAAAAACTCGACGGCATGACCCGCTACGACGGGACTCCTTTGGTCTTACACTCGGTGGGTACCGCGACGATCGTGATGTGCGAGATAGGGTTGGGACGTAATTCGGTGATCTCAACCCTGCTGCACGATGTCGTCCGGTTGGAATTGATGGACCTGAACCGTATCGGGCGTCATTACGGCGAACAATGTATCGGTATTCTGAAAGGGTTGTGCAACATTTCGGACGTCGATACCAAAGCCGCCGAAGATCAGGTGGATAATTTCCGCGAGCTGATCGTCTCCTATTCGTCCGATCCGCGGGTGATCCTCATCAAGCTTGCCGACCGGCTCGAGGTGATGCGGTCGCTGGACATGTTCCCGGAAGAAAAACGGCAGAAGAAATCGTGGGAGAGTCTGAACCTGTATGCGCAGATCGCTCACAAACTGGGGCTTTACAGCATTAAATCGGAACTGGAGGATATTTCGCTCAAATACCTCGAATCGGAGGATTACAATTATATCCGGCGTCGCCTGGAAGATACGGCGGCCGAACGCGAAGTGTTCATCAAGGGATTCGTCAGACCCATCGAGGAGAAGATGCGGCAGCAGAAATTTAAGTACCACCTCAAGAGCCGCACCAAGTCGATCTATTCGATTTGGCGTAAGATGAAGCGGATGCACATCGGTTTCGACGAAGTGTACGACCTTTTTGCGATCCGGATCGTGATTGATTGCCCGCGTGAGCAGGAGAAAGCTTTTTGCTGGGCGGTCTACTCGATCGTGACCGATTTTTATACACCCAATCCAGACCGTATGCGCGACTGGATTTCGATTCCCAAATCGAACGGCTACGAATCGCTGCACACGACGGTCGTGACCCCCGAGGGCCGTTGGGTAGAGATACAGATCCGCACCGAACGCATGGACGAGGTGGCCGAACGTGGAGTGGCGGCTCATTGGCGCTACAAAGGGGTGAAGGGCGACGGCATGGGAACCGAAGAGTGGTTCAGCAGGATCCGCGAACTGATCGAGGCCACCGAGAACCAGCCCCGCGCGGATAAATTCAACGTTAAGCTTTCGTCGGGTGAAATTTTTGTCTTTACGCCCAACGGTGATCTGCGCAAGCTCAATGAAGGGGCTACCGTGCTCGATTTTGCTTTCGACATCCACTCCAACCTCGGCGCGAGCTGTACCGGCGGCAAGGTTAACCACCGTAACGTATCGTTCAAAGAGCAACTCAAAAACGGCGATATCGTCGAAATCCTCACATCCAAATCGCAGAAACCGAAAGCCGACTGGCTCAATATCGTCACGACGAGCAAGGCGCGCAACAAAATCAAGGCTTACCTGCGCGAAGAGCAGGCGAAGGCCGCGAGCCTCGGCCGCGAAGAGTTGGAGCGCAAGCTCAAGAACTGGAAATTGCCCGTCACCATAGACGATGCGGTGACGATGCTCTGCAAATACTACAAGCTCAAAACGGGCACCGAACTGTACGGCCAGATCGCGCAGCAGAAGATTGTGATCGGCGACATCAAGGAGATCCTGACGCGCCTGCTCAGCAACGACCTGCCGGAAGAGGAGCGCCCGGTTAAGACCTCAGTGTCCGCGAAACCGCTGGGCGGCGCCGACGATGCATTGGTAATCGACGAGTCGTTGAGCAATATCGAATATAAGCTGGCCAAATGCTGCAACCCGATCTACGGTGACGAAGTTTTCGGTTTTACTACGATCAACAGCGGCATTACGATCCATCGTCACGATTGTCCCAACGCGTTGCGTCTCCGGGAGAAATACCCCTACCGCATCCTGCCGGCCCGCTGGCAGAAAGAGGTAGTGCCGGGTTCGTTCCGGGCGACCGTTCGCGTGCAGGCCGACGATGTTCCCGGTCTGGTCAACAAGATCGCCGAGGTAATCAATCGCGACCTGAAGATCAATATCCGTTCGATGAGCCTCAATTCGGCCGGGGGGATTCTCTCAGGGCTGATTAATATCGAGGTGACCAGTACGCAGGTGGTCGATACGGTCGTTTACAAGCTGATGAAACTCAAAGGCGTTCAGAAGGTTTACCGGGTGAATAACTGACGATGCCGCAGACGGACCCCATATCGCTCAGCAGGTTGCAGTCGATGATCAAGACGGGCATCGACCAGGCGCATCCGTTGCCTTATTGGGTGGCGGCCGAGATCAGCGAACTGAAAGTGAACTATTCGGGGCATTGTTATCTCGAGCTGGTCGAGAAGGGTGGTGCGAATCACATTCCGAAGGCCAAGGCGAATGCCGTCATCTGGCGCAATACTTATGCGATGCTGGAACCTTATTTCCGTCAGTTGACGGGGCAAGTGCTCGCGGCCGGATTGCAGGTGTTGGTGAAGGTGGTGGTATCGTATCACGAGTTGTACGGCCTTTCGTTGCAAATTACCGACATTGATCCGGCCTATACGCTCGGGGACATGGAGCGGCAGCGGCAGGAGACCGTTGCACGGTTGCAGGCCGACGGCGTATTCGAAATGAACCGTGAATTGGAGTTGCCCGTGGTGATTCAGCGTTTGGCGGTCGTTTCGTCCCGCAATGCCGCCGGTTATCAGGATTTCTGTAACGAACTTTCCGACAGTCCTTACCGGTTTGAAGTTACGCTTTTCGATGCCTTTATGCAGGGTGCCGGCGCTGAAGATTCGATCATCGAGGCTTTGGGTGCGGTTGCCGACCGTGCCGACGATTTCGATGCAGTGGTAGTAATCCGCGGCGGCGGTTCGCAGAGCGACTTGGGCTGTTTCGACAGCTATCGCCTGTGCAGCCATATCGCTCAGTTTCCGTTGCCGGTCATAGCTGGCATCGGGCACGATAAGGATCAAAGCGTGGCCGATCTCGTAGCGGCGGTATCCGTGAAAACCCCTACGGCCGTGGCCGTGTACCTCAAGGAGGAGGCGGGGGCCTTCGACGGCTGGTTGGAGGAGCGGCTGGACGAACTTTCCGGCGCGGCGCTGACACTGCTCGATAACAGCCGGCAGCAGTTACGCCAGGCGGCCGTGACGTTGAAAATGGGATCCTCCGACCGGATGCATGATCAGCAACTGCAGTTGGGGCGATTGCACGGTGACTTGGTACGGCTGACCGGACAGGTCGTTTACCGTGGCCTGGCGGATTTGCGCAACCTGGACGTTCGGCTTTCGCAGGCGTCGCGTTACAACCTGGCTGCCTGTACGCAGAATCTCGATGCGATGCAAGGTGTTTTGGCTTTGCGCAGTACGGAGCTGCTGCAAACGCAGCGACAGCAATTGGCGTGGCTCGGCGACCGGGTAGCTGCGCGCGATCCCCAGCGTATGCTGGAGATGGGTTTTGCGATGGTGCGGTCCGGCGGACGGCATATCACCTCTGTCGGGGATGTGCAACCGGGTGTCGAGATTACCGTATTGTGGCGGGATGGTTCGGCCGATGCCGAAATCAAACGGCTGCATCCGACAGGGAAGAGTTCCCGAAAGGAAAACGATAAATTGAAATAGTCATGGAGAAAAAACAACCGACTTATACCCAGGCGATCGGGGAAATCGAACAGATTCTCGAAAAGTTCAACGATTCGCAGATGAATGTCGATGAACTGGGGGCACAGGTAAAGCGGGCCTCGGAGCTGATCAAGCTCTGCCGCGAGAAGTTGCGCAAAGCCGAAGCTGAAGTCGCCGAAGCGTTAAAAGAGGAATAGGGACGATATCCCGTTTCCCGTTATGCCAACACTTTAGTTGCGGTTCATAGCATGTAGTGGATACATGCAAATACGAACATCGATCATGCTGCATTTCTCCTAAATGTTGTTTTTAGGATGTAATAGCGCTTGGTTCCAAGCATCCGTAAAAAAGCGGAGAAACCCGGGTTTCTCCGCTTTTTCGTATCGTATTCTTAATGGTTATTTCCCGGAAAGTTATTCGTTCTGGCCGTGGCAATGTTTGTATTTCTTACCGCTTCCGCAAGGGCAGGGATCGTTGCGGCCCACTTTCTTCTCGACATGGATCGGGGCGGGCTTGCTTTTATCCCCCTGTCCGGCTGCGGCCGCAGCTTCCATCCGGGAAGTCTGCATACGCGACATGTCGGTTTTGGGAGGAGCGACCGGTTGTTGCGGCGCTACCGCTTCCGGGTTCTCGCGTACCGGGATGAATGCCTTGAACAGCGTCGAAAGGATTTCCCGGTTTACCTTCTCGAGCATTTTGCTGAAGAGGTTGAATGATTCGAATTTATAGATCAACAGCGGGTCTTTCTGCTCGTAAGTGGCATTTTGTACGCTCTGGCGCAATTCGTCCATCTCGCGCAGGTGCTCTTTCCAGTTCTCGTCGATGGTGGTCAGCACGACGATCGTGCTGAAGCTCTTGAACACCTCTTTGCACTGTGAATCGTAGGCCTTTTTCAGGTTTACCGGTACGTTGTAACCCCGGAAACCGTCTGACACGGGAATGTAGATATTCTCGTATTTATCGCCCTGTTCTTCGTAAACACGCTTGATAACGGGATATGCCGTCGCAGCTACCGAACCGATGCGGCGCATGTAAGCATCCTGGAAGTCTTTGACCACCATGCCGGTCAGCATCTCCTTGCTGGCGGACTTGTAGGTCGCTTCGTCGAACGAAGGCTGCACGGCCACCTGGCGGATCATGTTGAACTTGAAATCCTCGAAATCGTCTTCGCTGTACGTGTCGACGAAGGATTGCGCGTAGTCCATCATGATGTTGTTCAGGTCGACCTCGATCCGTTCTCCGTAGAGCGCATGGCGGCGCTGGGTGTAGATCACCTCGCGCTGTGCGTTCATCACGTCGTCGTATTCGAGCAGGCGTTTACGGATACCGAAGTTGTTCTCTTCGACTTTGCGTTGGGCCCGTTCGATCGCCCTCGACATCATACCGGCCTGGATCACTTCTCCCTCTTTGAGGCCCATACGGTCCATCAGCTTGGCGATACGCTCCGAGCCGAACAGGCGCATCAGGTTATCCTCGAGCGATACGAAGAAGAGCGAGGAGCCCGGGTCGCCCTGACGCCCGGCACGGCCGCGCAACTGGCGGTCCACACGGCGCGATTCGTGGCGCTCGGTACCGATGATCGCCAAACCTCCGGCGGCTTTCACCTCCGGCGTCAGCTTGATGTCGGTACCGCGGCCCGCCATGTTGGTGGCGATGGTCACCTGGCCGGTCTGGCCCGCCTCGGCGACGATCTGTGCCTCGAGTTGGTGTTGTTTCGCGTTCAGGACGTTGTGTTTGATGCCGCGCAGTTTCAACATGCGGCTCAACAATTCCGAAATCTCGACCGAGGTGGTACCGACCAGCACCGGACGGCCCTGCTTGACCAGTTCATCGATCTGTTCGATCACCGCCGCATATTTCTCGCGTTTGGTGCGGTAAATCAGGTCGTCCTTGTCGTCACGGATGATCGGACGGTTGGTCGGGATGACTACGACGTCCAGTTTGTAAATGTTCCAGAACTCACTCGCTTCGGTTTCGGCCGTACCGGTCATACCGCCGAGCTTGTGGTACATGCGGAAGTAGTTCTGCAGCGTAACGGTCGCGAATGTTTGCGTGGCAGCTTCGACTTTAACGCGTTCTTTGGCTTCGATGGCCTGGTGCAGGCCGTCCGAATAGCGTCGTCCTTCTAGAATACGGCCTGTCTGCTCGTCGACGATCTTCACCTTGTTGTCCATCACCACATATTCGATATCTTTTTCGAACATGCTGTACGCCTTGAGCAACTGGTTGACCGTGTGTACGCGCTCCGACTTGATCGCATAGTCGTTCAGCACCGCGTCTTTCTTCATCGCTTTTTGGTCGCCCGGGATATTCTCTTTTTCGATATCGGCCAGGATACTGCCCATGTCCGGCAGAACGAAGAAACCCTCTTCGCCGACGCTCTTCGAGAGCGCCTCGTGTCCTTTGTCCTGCAGCTCTACCGAGTTCAGCTTTTCGTCGATCACGAAGAAGAGATCGTCGACGATTTCCGGCATGCGGCGGTTGTTGTCCTGCATGTAGATGTTCTCGGTCTTGAGCATCATCGCTTTGATCCCCGGTTCGCTGAGGTACTTGATCAGCGGCTTGTATTTGGGCAGTCCCTTGTGGGCGCGGTAAAGCAGGATGCTGCCTTCGTCGGTTTTGCCCTCCGAGATCAGCTTCTTCGCATCGGCGAGCAGTTGCGTGACGAGGTTGCGCTGCAGGTTGAAGAGGTTTTCGACCGCACCGCGGTACTGTTCGAACATCTGGTCCTCGCCTTTGGGGACGGGGCCGGAGATGATCAACGGTGTCCGGGCGTCGTCGATCAGCACCGAGTCGACCTCATCGACGATGGCGAAGTGGTGCTTGCGCTGTACGAGGTCTTCGGGCGAGATCGACATGTTGTCGCGCAGGTAGTCGAAACCGTATTCGTTGTTCGTGCCGAAGGTGATATCGGCCATATAGGCTTTGCGTCTTGCGGCCGAGTTGGGCTGGTGCCGGTCGATACAGTCGACCGACAGGCCGTGGAATTGATACAACGGGCCCATCCATTCCGAGTCACGTCGGGCGAGGTAGTCGTTGACCGTTACCATGTGGACACCCTTCTTGGCCAGTGCGTTCAGGAATACGGGAAGCGTTGCCACGAGGGTTTTACCCTCGCCGGTTGCCATTTCGGCAATTTTACCTTTGTGCAGGACCACTCCGCCGAACAACTGGCAGTCGTAGTGGATCATATCCCACGTGATCGTGTTGCCGCCGGCCACCCAGCTGTTGCTGTAAATGGCTTTGTCTCCGTCGATACGGACGAAGTCCTTTTCTGCAGCCAGGTTGCGGTCGAAATCTGTCGCGGTCACTACGATCTCGCTGTTCTGTGCAAAACGGCGGCCCGTATCTTTCATGATAGCGAACGCTTCGGGCAGGATTTCGTCGAGTTTTTCCTCGATTTTGCGGTCGATCTCCTCGGTCAGATGGTCTATCTGGCGCGATATATTCTCTTTGTCGTCGAGCGACGTGTCTACGTTCTCCAGTTGAGCCTTCAATTCGACGATCTGTGCTTCATCGCCGGCTATGTGCTGGGCGATGGCGGCTTGCAGCGCAGCGCTGCGCGCACGCAGCTCGTCATTGGTAAGTTGCTCTATGAGCGGATAAACCGCCTTGATCTTTTCTACATAAGGCTCGATTTCCTTGCGGTCCTTCTCGCTTTTTGTTCCGAAGAACAATTTCAGCATACCGGTAACTATACCCATAATTTTTGTTGCAAATCTGTTCGTAATTAAATCTTAGCTATCGAAATTAATTCGCTAAAGATACGATTTATTCTTGAGAACAGAGTAACATTTTGCCGATATTGCATGTGGCGCACCGTTTTTTCTCGCAATATTCTTTCGAAAGCTGGATCAGCGCCTGTGAAAAGAAAGCGTTGTCGGGACGGATACCCCGTTCGGACCAGGGGACCGTATAGGTGTTCTTTTCCGGGGCGATTTGTTCGAGGATTTCCACGGCCCGTTCCTGCATCGCATCGTCCGCATGGTCTTTGCCGTAAGCGAACATCATCGGTACGACCAGGTTGATCGTGAGGACGTCGAGGATCATCTGGCCGAACCGTTTCACGCATCGGCTGCTGCGCACGCTCGGCAGCGAGTGCGTCGCCCAGTATTCGGACGCTTCGGCACTCAGGATGCGTTGGATTTCGGTTACGTCGGTGCAGTTGATCAGGTTCGAGAAAAGGAACTCTTTGCGGGCGAGCAACCCGGCCAGTTCGACGATCCGCAGCACGGGATGGCTGAAACTCCGGGTTTTCGATATCTCCCATTCGCCGTAACGCATCGGGACGATGCCGAAACGTCGGGCGAGGTGGTCGAATTCCTGCTGCAGCCGGAGAGTGTAGTCGTCCGGGAACCGTCCGTTTCGCTCGGTATCGAGCATTCCGGCCCCGCCCAGCAGCAGCGCTTCGACCGAAAGGATAGACTCTTTGACGTGGCACAGGTCGCGGTAACGCACGGTACGGGCCAGCTTTATGTAGGCTTCGCGGTTGCGGCTCGCACCGACCGATTTGAAGAGCGTGATATAGAACGCCTCGTTCCAGTCGTTTCCCGCTTCGGTGTAGAGCCGGAGGAAGTCGTTGTATTTGCGTTCGAGCCGTTCGATTGTCAGCCGTGTGAGCGTGTTGTAAAGGCTTACCGGCGGCATTCGTTTCAGTTCGCGGCAGCAGAGCGAACGGCCTTCGCCCTCGGTCAGGTTGCGGAAGGTGTTGTCGAGCGATTCGGGATATTCGAGAATGAGCGCCGGAATGACCGATCCGTCCACGCGGCATACTACGGCATCGTTCTCCAGTACCAGGTGCAGGATGCAGTCGTCGTAGGCCATGTCGATGTGGTGCAGGTGCCTGCGCCAGAGCGATGCCTGGGCATGTACGGCGATCGGTCCGCTGTAAACGGTTCCGTCGATTTCGATCTGGGCGTCGGTGATGTCCGTTCCCGCCACGGGGTTGATGTTGCCGTGGCTGATGACGCGCAACGGACGTCCGTCGCAGGTCGCCAGCTCCCGGTTCGTATAGAGCCGACGCGTCCAAATGAGTTTGAGAAACTCTTCGGTGGGTGATGTGGGCATATCCTGTCGCTTTAGTTTCCGTTCTTTTCGGGAGACTACAGGACAAAGATATGCAAAAAATCGTCGCGATTATACTTAAAGAAGTCCCAATTCGAGCAGGCTCTCTTCCGAAATCATGCTCTTGTCCCAGGGCGGTTCGAAGGTCAGGATTACGTTTACGGAAGTGATGCCTTTGATTTTCGCCACATTGTCGTGTACCTCTTCGAGCAATTGGTCGGCCATCGGGCAGTTCGGGGCCGTCAGCGTCATGCGGATGTTGGCCACGCCGTCCGGTTCGACGTCGATTTCATAGACCAGTCCCAAGTCGTAGATGTTGACCGGGATCTCCGGGTCGTAAATGTTTTTGAGCGTCAGGACTATTTCCTGTTCTATGCGGGTAATCTCCTCGGGTGTTGTCATGGTGGTTACGGCTTTTTGTTCTGGAACGCCAGCGCGTAGAGCTTCATCTGCTTGATCATCGCGAGCAGGCCGTTGGCCCGGGTGGGCGAGAGGTTCTCCCTCAGTCCGATCCGGTCGATGAAATAGAGGTCGGCTCCGAGGATCTCCTCGGGCGTGCGGCCGCTGAGCACCCGGATCAGCAAAGCGATAATTCCCTTGGTGATGATTGCGTCGCTGTCGGCGGTGAAGCAGACTTGGCCGTCATGCATTTCGGCATCGACCCAAACCCTCGACTGGCAACCTTTGATGACGTATTGTTCCGTCCGGTGCTTTTCGTCGATGGGCGGCAGTTCCTTGCTCAGTTCGATCAGGTAGTCGTATTTGTCGAGCCATTCGTCGAAAACCGAAAATTCTTCGACGATCTGGTCCTGTACTTCGTTCAGTGTCATTTCAGTCGTAAATCTGTCTGTCTGTCTGTCTGTCTGTCTGTCTGTCGATTCGTCCTTCCGGTTATTGCTGCGGCACCACTTCCGGCAATACGCTCCCCGTCGATGCGTTCGGTACCGTGATCTGCATAATCCGGGCCAGAGTGGGGGTCACGCCCGTCATCGTCACGTTACGGCCGATCCGTTGTGCGGGAATGTTTGCGCCGAAGAACATCAGCGGTACATGCGTATCGTAATCGTACAACGAGCCGCTGAGGGAAACTTTCGCAGTGTCTTCCTCGATCCAGCCCGGCATCAGGTTGATTACGATATCTCCCGAACGTTTCGGGTAGAAACTGTTCTGTATTTTTTCGCCGAAACCTCCGCCGAAATAACCGTTCTGCATGCTCGTGGAGCTCAGGGCTCCGTTCACGCCGCGGAACTGCAGCGCGAAAGTGGCGGCGCGGGTCTGCACCTCGGCCAGGTTGAAACCGTACGAATAGATGATCGAACGGTTCAGGTAGAGTTGGCGGTCGTGGTAATCGATCACCCAGTTGCCAGGCTCGAATTGGGCGCTCAGGAATCCGTTCATGATCATTTTGAACTGTTCGGCGTTGAAGCGTCCCATCGGCACGCGGCTGTCTTCTTTGTACGTGTCGCTCGTGCCGTGGTCCGACGTGAGGACTACCACCACCTCGCCCGGCTTGAATTGCGCCAGCAGGTAGTCGGTGAGAATGCCCAGTTCCGTGTCGAGTTTGTAGTACATGTCTTCGAGTTCGATCGAGCGGGGACCGAAATGTTCGCCGATCAGTCGCGGCGTGTCGTACACGATTGTCAGTAGGTCGGTATGGTCGTCTTTGCCCAACTCTTCCCCTACGATCGCCTCGCGTGCGAATTGCGTGGTCAGCGAGTTACCGAAAGGCGTATAGAGTAGCGCTGCGGCATCGAATTTATCGTCGTCCTTCTTGAAAATCGAACCGACTTTTCTGAAAAAAGGTTTCGAGAAGAAACCGGTCTTCGCCGGTGTGAAGTCGATCACCGAGTGCTCGCTGTTCTTGTAGCCTTCTAACGTTTTGCTCGGTTCCCAGCTGCGCTCCATGAACGGGGCGAAGAGGTTCTGTTTGTTGTAGGCCGTCACCCAGGTCGGCAGTTGCTTGAAGTAATAGGAGCTCGAGATCCAATGGCCCCGGCCCGCATCCATCCAGAATACGTCGGCCGTATGGCCGCCGCTGACGATGGCCGAGACCGGCGTGGCGGCGATCGAGACTACTTTGGATTTGGCATCGCTCTCTTTGAGCCGGTCGCCGAGCGTGGCGGCGGTCAGGTTCAGCGGCGAATAGCAACCCACCCCGGCATCGCAGTCCAGTCCGGTAACGGACGGATCGGCGATCAGGTTCACCGGATTGTTCGTCGTAAAATCGATCCAGTCTTCGGCTACGATGCCATGTCCGTCCGGGTTGGTGCCGGTCGACAGCGTGGCCAGTCCGGCGGCCGTGTTGGTCTGCATGTAATTGTAATGCGCGTCGGTGAAATAGGCGCCCTGATCCATGAACCGGCGGAAGCCGTCGGCCGAGAAGTTGTCCTGGAAACGGTCCATATAGTCTGCCCGCATCTGGCTGATGACGATATTGACCACGAGTTTGGGCTTGGCACCTGTCTGGGCGGAAGCGCTTCCGGCGCACAATGCGCCGAGCAGCAGGACGGTTAAGGCTTTGGGTTTCATGCGGTATGTCGGCTATGGTAGTGTGTTTGCATTCCGATCCCGTTGCGGACGGTTTTTACAATGTGCAAAGGTAGCAAAAGTATCGTAAAAGCGGTCGACCACGGTTGAATAATCGGGCTAGAAACGGTAGTCCCGTCCATCTTCATCCCACTCGGCGGACGCTCCAGCCGCCGGGAGGTCCGGATACCGGTCTGCTTGTGCAGAGTCCGTGCGTTCGTCGTTTTCTTCGTCGAATACGATGTCCCGGGGCAGCTTGCGATTTGAACCGGGAGCGTCCGCGTTTTCGGAGGGGGATGCCTCCTGCGGATGCTTACGGACATAGCGCCTGATTTTCCACAGCATATAGCTTTTGCGCAGGCCGTATCCGTATACCAGCCAAAGCGGAATCAGTGCTAATATGAAGATGGCCATTGAATAGATGCTCAGCAGATAAACCAGTAACTGTACGGTGGCGACGGCCAGTGTCAGCCCCAGGGCAGAAAGCACAGCGCCCATTTTATAACCGGTCTTGAACGGCAGCCGGCATTCGCGGCAGCGGAAAATACCTTCGATACCGACGGCCCAGTATAACGGGACTTTTACGTCGGCCCCGCAGCGCGGACAGGTGATATGACCTCTTGTTTTCATAGGATCAGAAGTGTGCGGAACAGTTCAGCTCTTCGCTGAAATCGAGTTCGGGGTAGGTTTCGGACAAGGCCTGGATTTCTCCCCGCAGGCGTTGCCGGAAAACCTTGTGGGCATCGCTGCCGGGATGGATCGGACGGTGTGCGAGCGCTTGTTGCAACGCTTCGATCCGGCGCATGGTTCCGGTTGCCGCGGGGGCGATCGCCCATTCGCAGAATCGTTCCCAGATGTAATCGGCAGCCGTTTCGGACGGATGGGTCATATCCCGGTCGTAAAAGCGATAGTCCCGCAAATCGTCCATCATGATTTCGTAAGCCGGAAAATAACGGCAGTTGGCAAACCGCTCCCGCAGGGTATGTGCCGCCACGATCAGCGTTGCTTTGCTCAGCTGGTTTTCGGCGAGTCCGTCCCGCAGGTGGCGTACCGGACTGACGGTGAAAATAACCTCTTTATCCTCGAGGTAGGTGCTCAACGGTTTTTCCCACAGCCTTACGATCTCCTCCGGGGTGAGGCGTCGTCTGCGGAATACGCTCTCCGGCAGTTTGTGGCAATTCGCCGCGATCATGCCGGTGGCTGTATGTTCGTATACCCAGGCTGTTCCCCATGTAACGATCAGGTAATTTGAGCGTTCCAGTGATTCATGCCCTTGCTGGGTCGCGGTTTCGATCGCTTGCAGCAGGTTCTCCGCCTCGTCTGCCGAGAACGATCCGTGATGTTGGAGGCTGATCCAGCGACCGTTGTGCCGGATCAGGTCGCGTTTGGAGAAAGACCTGGATACTTTGAGGTTGTCGAGCATGCCCGCGATCGAGGCCGGGTTGAAAAGGAGGCCGTACGGGTTGAGCGTGACAGGCATTTTGCATGCGAGCATCTTTTGTCCGATCCGTTCGGCGAAGCATGAACCGCACACCAATCCCGGGGTGTCGTAACCGATCTTGAAACGGGAAGGCTTTATATGTAGCGGTGTGCGGAATTCCATTGTGCAAGGATGCGGCCGGGTTGTCCGGCCGTAACGGTACAAAGATATAAATTCATTTTTATTTGTTATTTTTACCTGAAATTTAGCGCTATGATTTTCTTTCCCGGTTGTAAGATCAATATCGGCCTGCATGTTGTCAGCAAGCGTGCGGACGGGTATCATGACCTCGAAACACTGATGTTTCCGGTGCGGGGGCTGTGTGATGCGGTGGAGATCATTCGCAGCCGCACGACCGGCGTGGAGTTCACTTCGTCGGGGTTGCCCGTCGGCGGTCCCGTACAAAAAAATCTGTGTGTCCGGGCCTATGAGCAGGTGCGGCGTGCCTATCCGATCAGCGGAGTAAAGATCCATTTGCACAAGCGGGTGCCGATGGGGGCCGGCCTGGGCGGGGGATCGGCCGATGCCGCCTGTGTCATCAGGGGGCTTTCGCAGCTGTTCGGTCTCCGGCTGAGCATCTCCACGATGGAAGCTTTGGCGGCGGAGATCGGCAGCGATACCTCTTTTTTTATTGCGGATCGTCCAGCCATTGCCACAGGACGCGGCGAGGTGCTGACTCCGTACGGTTTGTCACTGCAGGGTTACCGGTTGGTAATCGTCAAGCCCGATACGGGGGTCAGCACGGCGGAGGCTTATGCTCGGGTCACTCCGCATAAACCCGAAATTTCATTGACCGAAAAGCTGGCTTTGCCTGTGGAACGGTGGCGCGGGGAGATCGTGAACGATTTCGAAGAGTCGGTTTTTCCGCAATATCCCCAAATCGGGCAGATCAAACGGCAGCTTTATGATTTGGGGGCGCTTTATGCATCGATGTCCGGTTCGGGATCGGCCGTTTACGGGATTTTCCCACGGCGGCATGAGATTCCGACCGGGGTGTTTGAAAAGATGTTTGTCTATCAGGAAGATATGCGCTAAAGGAGGCGTTTTCGGCCATTAAAAAGCGTATTTCGGAAATATTTTTTCTAATTTTGCAGTTTGAACGGTCGCTAAAACCGTTCTGCGAACCTTGAATGAAGAAACCACAGTACTAACTAAAAATTTATTTTATGTCAGTAGAGGATAATAAAGTTCTCGAACTCCAGCAGCGGAAAGAACGCATCCGCTTCGGAGGCGGAACCAAGGCCATCGAAAAGCAGAAAGCGATGGGTAAGTTGACGGCCCGTGAGCGCATCATCGCGCTGGTGGACGCCGACTCGTTCCATGAGTACGACATGTTCGTCGAGCACGATGGCCGTGATTTCGGCATGCAGGACAAATCACTTCCCGGCGACGGCGTGATTATCGGTACCGGAACCATTCTGGGTTCTCCGGTTGCCATCTTTGCACAGGACTTTACCGTAGCCGGCGGTTCGCTCGGCTTTATGCACGCCCGTAAAATCACCAAGATCATGGATTATGCGCTGAACATGCGCATTCCGCTGATCGGCATCAACGACTCGGGTGGAGCTCGTATCCAGGAAGGCGTCAACGCATTGGCCGGGTACGGTGAGATTTTCTTCCGTAATACCCTGTCGAGCGGCGTGATTCCGCAGATTTCGGTGATCCTCGGCCCGTGTGCCGGCGGTGCCGTTTATTCCCCCGCCTTGACCGACTTCGTCTTCGTAGTCGAGAACATTTCCAAAATGTTTATCACCGGTCCCGAAGTCATTAAGACCGTTCTCGGCGAAGAGATTTCGATGGAGGAACTCGGCGGAGCGAAAGTACATAGCGAGATGACCGGTAACGCCCACTTCTATGCGACCAGCGAGGACGAGTGCTTCGTTCAGATCCGCAAGTTGATCTCGATGATTCCGGCCAACAACACGACCAAAGCGGAAAAGATCGCTCCGGCCCGGCCGCTGCCCGAATACGACATTACCAAAATCGTCCCGGCCGATCCCACCGTACCTTACGACGTACGCGACGTGATCAAGGCGTTGGTCGATGAAAGCGAGTTCCTCGAAGTGATGGAGCTCTTCGCTGCCAATATCGTGGTCGGTTTCGGTCGTGTAAACGGCGAAACGGTCGGTTTTATCGCCAACCAACCGTTGGTGATGGCTGGTGTGCTCGACTGCGACTCTTCGGACAAGGCCGCCCGCTTCATCCGTTTCTGCGATGCGTTCAATATTCCGATCGTGACCCTCGAAGACCTGCCGGGCTACCTGCCGGGCGTGGATCAGGAGCATGCCGGTGTGATCCGTCACGGCGCCAAGATGCTGTACGCTTACAGCGAGGCGACCGTTCCGTCGATTACCGTCGTGTTACGTAAGGCTTACGGCGGTGGTTACATCGCGATGGGTTCGCGCCACCTGCGTGCCGACTTCGTGTTTGCATGGCCCAACGCCGAAATCGCGGTAATGGGTCCCGAAGGCGCTGCCAATATCATTTTCCGTAAGGATATCATGGAGGCCGAGAATCCTGCCGAAATGCGCAAACTGAAGATCCAGGAGTACAAGGAAAAGTTTGCCAATCCGTATGTCGCAGCCGCGAAAGGTTATATCGATTCAGTGATCGCTCCGGCCGAGACCCGCATGTTCATTGAGCATGCGCTGAAAGTCGCCGCGCACAAGAGCCGCTCGCAGCCTAATAAAAAGCACGGTAATCCTCCGTTCTAGACCGGGTATCAGCGAGTGACTATAATCTGAAAATTATGGCAGAAAAACAGTACGACATATTAGAGACGATGCACGGATGCTTTCAGACGACGTTTTCGAAGAAGCATCTGGCACGTAAGCCGTGGGAGCCTGAAAATCCGAATCACATCAAATCGAATATCCCGGGAACGATCGTGGAGGTTTGTGTGAAAGAGGGGCAGCAGGTGAAAGCCGGTGACATCCTGATTGTCTTCAAGGCAATGAAGATGAACAACAACATCCGCGCCGCCAAAGACGGCAAGGTGCTCAAAATCGATGTGAAGGAAGGCGATAACGTGCCGAATCACACCGTAATGATCGAAATGGAGTAACCCTCGCGGTTATTCAGTATAGGGATTCGGCCGGACTCTTAGAGCCCGGCCGAATTTTTATGGCTTTGCGCCGTCTTGTACTGCCTGCTTGTTTTGTGTAGGCAGTTTATTAAAGCCTGTGTCGCTTGGATTTTTGTGCCTTTCCCGGTTACTGCCTATCCTGTTCGATCATTTCCGGAATCGCAGCAGAAGTATTACAGCTGGGCTGGGTCGTTCCAGATTTCCCAGGCTTTTTCAGCCTGGCCGACCAGCATTTCGTAACCGTTGCAGATGGCGGCTCCCTGCGCTTTACCGCGCCGCAGGAATTCTGTCAGGGGTGGGTTGTAAACCAGGTCGAACAGGAAATGGGCGGGTGTGATCGTCTCGTAAGGCAATGCGGGACATCCTGCTACCTTCGGGAAGGTGCCCAGCGGCGTTGCATTGACGATCAGCGGATGGCTGTGCATGACTTCTGCCGTCAATTCCCTGTAACAAAGCCTGCCGGGCCCGCCGCTGCGCGAGACCGTCGTATAAGCAATGCCCAACTCGCGGAGCACATAGCCCACCGCCTTAGAGGCTCCGCCAGTTCCCAGGATCAGCGCATCGGGCCGCATCGGGCCGATTAATCCGAGCAGAGATTTCCGGAAACCGTAGGCATCCGTATTGTGTCCGTAAAGCCCTTGCGGGGTGATTTTGACACAGTTTACCGCCCCGATTTCGCGGGCCTCGGCACTGAGTGCGGTGAGGGAGGGGATTACCTCCTGTTTATAGGGGATCGTTACGTTGAATCCGAGCAGTCCGGGGTGGTTTTCCAGCATGGCCGGAAGCTCGCGGATGGATTCCAGCGGGAAGTTGCGGTATTCGTATCCGGACAGGTTTTCCCGTTGGAATTTTTCCGTGAAATATCGCGCTGAAAAGGAGTGGCCCAGCGGGAAGCCGATCAGTCCGTAAAGTCGGTTCATTGGATTAGGTATTTGACAGCCACGAAGCTGCCGATGAGCAGTACGGTGAAAGCGATCGCCAGAATATTGAAATATTTGTCGATGAACACTTTGATCGGTGCGCCGTAGCGCCAGATCAGCCATGCGAACAGGAAAAACCGGAGTCCGCGGCTGACCACCGATGCCAGGACGAACATCGGAAGATTCAGTGAAAACACTCCTGCGGTGATGGTAATCAGCTTATAAGGGATCGGTGTGAAACCGGCGGTGAAGACCACCCAGAAGTTGTATTGGTTGTAAACCTCGCTGATTTTGTCGTATTCGGTATGGGTGAAGCCGGGGATAATACGAAAAAAGAAATCCGCTACTGCCGTGAACTCCCCCGAAGGGGTAAGCCACAGGAAATGGCCGATGGCGTAACCGGCCAGTGCACCCAACACCGAACCCGCCGTGCATATCAGTGCATACCGGAATGCTTTGGTTGTGCATCCGAGGCACAGTGCGATCAACAGTACGTCGGGCGGAATCGGGAAAAAACTCGATTCGGCGAAGGCCAATATAAAAAGAGCGGTTGCACCCCAACGGCTGTCGGCCCAGCTCAGGATCCAGTGGTAGAGTCGTTTCAGCATGCTCGTGCGGTTTGAGAACGCAAGTTTACCAAAAAAACGGCAGATTTCAGGTGCGTCCGGCGTTAAATTTAGATCAGGGCCGGTAATCTTCCAGAATACCTCCCCCCAATACCAGTTCGTTTTGGTAGAAAACTACCGGTTGCCCTTTGGCCGGAGCCCAGGCCGCATCCGTCAATTCGACGTGCAGCCGTTCGTGCCCGTCGGGCCGGATCGAGGCGAATCCTTCCGGGTTGCGGCCGATGCCGCGGATTTTCACCCGTATGTCCGGCGAATCGAACAGCCGGTGCGGGTCGGGCAAACGGCTCTCCCGAACGATCAGCGTCCGGTGGAGCAATTCGGAGTCGTTGCCGACGATTACCCGGTTGCGCCGAACGTCGATCGCTACGACGGCAACGTTTGGGAGCGATGTCTCCAGTCCGCGTTTTTGCCCGATCGTGTAGTAAGCGTATCCCCCGTGGCATCCTACCACGTGTCCCTCTCTGTCCACGATCTCGCCCGGTTCGAGTTGCGGGAGTTTTTCGCTAAGGAGCTGTCGGTAGCTGCGACCTTCCAGAAAACAGACGCCCATGCTTTCCCGTTGCAGGCCGCCATTGCAGTAACGGGTTTTGACCTCGCTCTTGAAACGGTCGCCCATCGGAGTCAGGGCCATACTCAGGCAAGCTTGCGGCACCCCCCACAAATAGTAGGACTGGTCTTTCGCCGGATCGGCTGCCATGCGGACGAAGCGGGTGTTCCCTTCCCGATGGATGCGGAAATAGTGTCCGGTTGCGATATGGTCATATCCGCAAGCTGTTGCCGTCCTGAACAGGGACTCCCATTTGATCAGCGGATTGCAGCGAGTGCAGGGGGCCGGGGTTTCGCCCCGGCGGTAACCGTCGATAAAATAGTCGATGATTTCGCTCCGGAAACGCTCGCGTACGTCCGAGCAATGCCATGGGAGTCCCAGTTTCCGGGCGGTCTCCCGTGCCCGTTGCAATAATTCCGGATCCCCGGTGGTGTCGAGCGTGTCGAGATGCACGTCGTATCCCTCTTCCCGCAAAATAGCAGCAGCGGCGGTACTGTCTATACCGCCGCTGAATCCCAGAAGGACGCTTTTGCTTTTTGCCATTGTATCCTTTTGTCTTTTCCGTCCTCTTTATCGCTCTTTGGTCTCAATCGGTCGTTTCCCGTTCTAAGGTTTTTGCGGAAGGACCGTACCTGTGCTGTCTCCGTATTGGTTCCAGTTCTTGAGCACTTCGAGCGCTTTGGCGAACACTTCGTCGTTTTCAGCGTTCATGATGACGAAATATTCGTTGAAACCCCACAGCTTCTGCGCCAGCAGGGCTTTGATTTGTGTTCCGATCTGGCGTGCCGAGCGGTCGAATCCCTCTTTGTCGAACGGAACTCCTTTTTGCTCTGCCATCTGGGTCAGCTCCGAAAGTACCTTCTCGTCTACCTTGAAATTGCGGCTGAACGCTTCGATGGTCGGATAGGTCTTACTGAGCCGATCGCGGTTTCGATCCATATAAGCCACGGCGAATTCGTTCAGCATGCCTTTCCGGATCAGGTTGCTCAGGTATTTGGAATATTCCGTCGTATCGTATTCGACGGTGATGTCGGGCGTGATTCCGCCGCCGCCGAAAACCGTACGTCCGCTGCGCAGCGTCCGGAACATTTCCGAAGAGTCGACCCGGGTCGTGTCGCCCGTTTTACCGAAGCGGTTGATGAAGTCCATCTCATACCCCTCGAGGTCCCCGTTTTTAAAGGGCCGTTGAATGACTCGGCCCGTAGGCGTATGGTAGCGTGCGACAGTCAGCCGGATCGCGGAACCGTCCACCAGCGGGAACTGGCGCTGTACGAGCCCTTTGCCGAAAGTGCGGCGTCCGAGAACCAATGCCCGGTCCCAGTCTTGCAATGCGCCTGCCACGATTTCGCTGCCCGATGCCGATGTCTCGTTCGTCAGCACGATCACTTTTCCCGTGGTAAACGGACCGTCTGTCGTGGCTCTCGCCTCTCCGGGCGGCACGCGCAGACCTTCGGTCGAAACGATCAGGCTCCCTGCGGGCAGGAAGAAGTTGCTCAGGTCGATCGCCTGGTCGAGCAGGCCGCCGCCGTTGCTGCGCAGGTCGAGGATCAGCGCATCGAGCGGGCCGAGTTTTTGGTAGGCTTCGAGGAACTCCTTGTAGGTGTTGTTCGCAAAGCGATTGACCCGGATATAGCCGGTCGAGGGATCGACTTTGTAAGCGGCGTCGATCGTGTTGATCGGAATGTTGTCGCGGATGATCGAAAATTCCAGCGGAGCCTTCTCCCCGTGCCGTACGACCTCCAGGTCGACGCGAGTGCCTTTCGGGCCGCGCAGGATTTTGGGCACGTCGAGCTGCTTCGTGCCGACGATATTCTTGCCGTCCGCCTTCACAATCCGGTCGTTCGGTAGCAGTCCGACTTTTTCGGACGGGCCGCCCGCGATGACATTCACCACGATAACGGTATCGCTCAGGACGTTGAATTCGATGCCGATACCGCTGAAACTGCCGTCGAACACCTCCTTGACGCCTTTCATCTCCTCGGCGGTCAGGTAGGTCGAGTGGGGGTCCAGTTGCAACAGCATTTCGCGGATCGCTTTTTCGACCAATGCGTCGTTGTGGACCGTATCTACGTATGTGCCGTTCAGGTAGCGGTAAAACTGGTTGAGCTTCTGCAATTGCAGCATCGGGTCATCCGGCGATGCCGTTTCCGCTGCCGGGACCGGCATCTGTGCCAGTGCCCCGAAGCAGACCGTTAAGCCCAGCACCAGGGCCAATGCCCCGCTTTTTATTTTTCTTGTCATTTCAACAGGTTTATCAATTCGGCTTGTGCGATGGATTGCTGCTCGCCGGAGCCCATGTTTTTTACCGTGACGGTACCGGCGGCCAATTCGTCGCTGCCGAGGATCGCCACGTAGGGTACGCCCCGGCGGTTCGCATACTCCATTTGCTTTTTCATCTTCGCATTTTCGGGGTAGATCTCGCAGGCGATATCCGCTTCACGCAGGCTTTTCGTCAGTTTGAGTGCGGCCCGTTCCTCTTCGCCGCCGAAATTCAACAGCAACACCTTGGTCGTGCCGCTCGCTTCGGGTGGGAAAAGGTCGAGCCCGGTCATCACGTCGTAAATGCGGTCCGCTCCGAACGAAATACCTACACCGGACATGTTCGGCATGCCGAAGATGCCCGTTAGGTCGTCGTACCGTCCGCCGCCGCAGATACTTCCGATCGCGAAATCTTTCGATTTCACCTCGAAGATCGCCCCGGTATAGTAATTCAATCCCCGTGCCAGCGACAGGTCGAGTTCGATTTCCAGCGAAGTGCCGAGCGCTTCGCTGTAGTCGAAGATCGTTTCCATCTCTTCGATTCCTTTGAGTCCGGTCTCGCTCGCGCCGATCACCCCGCGCAGCTGTTTCAGCTTGTCGCGGTTGCTGCCGCTCAGCGACAGGATCGGCTGCAGCGCCTGCACGGCCGCTTCCGAGATACCATTCTCGCGCAGCTGCGCATTGACCGCTTCGATCCCGATCTTTTCGAGTTTGTCGATTGCTATGGTGATATCCATTATCTTGTCGGCATGGCCGATTGTTTCGGCGATCCCGTAAAGAATTTTGCGGTTGTTCATCTTCAGCGTTACCGCGATTCCCAGTTTGGCAAAGACTTTTTCGACGATTTCGATCAATTCGACCTCGTTGATCAGGCTGCGGCTGCCGATCACATCGACGTCGCACTGGTAAAACTCCCGGTAGCGTCCTTTCTGCGGCCGGTCGGCGCGCCAAACCGGCTGAATCTGATAACGTTTGAACGGAAATGAAATTTCGTTCTGATGCTGCACCACATAGCGTGCGAAGGGTACGGTCAGGTCGTAGCGCAACCCTTTCTCGCAAATTTTGGTCGAAAGCGCGTTGCTATTCCCTTGGCCGGTCTCTTCGGACGGAATGCCACTGAGGAAGTCGCCAGAGTTGAGGATTTTGAACAGCAACTTGTCTCCTTCGTCGCCGTACTTGCCCAGCAGCGTGGAGAGGTTTTCCATCGCAGGGGTTTCGAGCGGCTGGAATCCGCAGGTGCGGAATACGCTTTTTATCGTGTCGAAAATGTAAGTGCGTTTGATCATCTCTTCGGGACCGAAGTCGCGTGTTCCTTTGGGAATGGATGGTTTCTGTGCCATGTGTCGGTGGGATTATGCTAAAAGTTTGCGGTATTTGACCCTGTGCGGCGTGTCGTCGCCCAGGCGTTTGCGCTTGTTCTCTTCGTATTCGCTGTAACTGCCCTCGAAGAAAACGACCTGCGAGTCGCCTTCGAAAGCGAGGATGTGCGTCGCGATGCGGTCGAGGAACCAACGGTCGTGCGAGATGACTACCGCACAACCTGCGAAATTGTTCAAACCTTCTTCCAACGCACGCAGCGTGTTCACGTCGATGTCGTTGGTCGGTTCGTCGAGCAGCAGTACGTTGCCCTCCTCCTTGAGTGCGAGGGCCAGGTGCAGGCGGTTGCGTTCCCCGCCCGACAGTACGCCGCACTTTTTCTCCTGGTCCGTACCGCTGAAGTTGAACCGCGATACGTAAGCGCGCGCATTGATGCTCCGGCCGCCGAGCTGGATCAGCTCGCTGTCCTGTGATATAACTTGGTAAACCGTCTTTTCGGGGTCGATCGACGAGTGTTGCTGGTCCACATAGGCCAGTTTTACCGTTTCTCCCACCTTGAACGATCCGCTGAGCGGCTTTTCAATTCCCATGATGAGTCGGAACAGGGTGGTTTTACCCACGCCGTTGGGGCCGATTACGCCGACGATACCGGCGGGCGGCAGCGAAAAGTTCAGGTGCTCGTACAGCAATCGGTCGCCGTAGCCCATCGATACGTCCTGTGCCTCGATCACCATGTCGCCGAGACGGGGACCGTTGGGGATGAAGATTTCGAGTTTTTCTTCTTTCTGTTTGGTGTCTTCGTTGAGCATTTTGTCGTAAGCGGCCAGGCGCGCTTTGCTTTTCGCGTGGCGGGCCGACGGGGCCATGCGCACCCATTCCAGTTCGCGCTCGAGCGTTTTGCGGCGTTTGCTCTCCTGCTTCTCCTCCTGCGCCAGCCGGTTCGATTTCTGTTCGAGCCAGCCGCTGTAATTACCCTTCCACGGAATCCCTTCGCCACGGTCCAGTTCCAGAATCCAACCCGCCACGTTGTCGAGGAAATAGCGGTCGTGGGTGACGGCGATCACCGTTCCCTTGTATTGTTGCAGGTGTTGTTCGAGCCAGTCGATGCTTTCGGCGTCGAGGTGGTTGGTCGGTTCGTCGAGCAACAGCACGTCGGGCTCCTGCAACAGCAGACGGCACAGTGCCACCCGGCGCCGTTCGCCGCCAGAAAGGTGCTTTACCGGTTCGTCGGGATCCGGACAGCGCAGTGCGTCCATCGCCCGTTCGAGCGTGGCGTCGAGCTCCCAGCCGTTCTTGTGGTCGATCGCTTCGGTCAGTTCCCCTTGCCGTTCGATCAGCTTCGCCATCTGGTCGTCGTCCATCGGTTCCATGAACTTCGCATTCACTTCTTCGTACTCTTTAAGCAGTGCCACTACTTCGGCGCATCCCTCTTCGACCACTTCCCGGACGGTTTTTGTGTCGTCCAGTTGCGGTTCCTGTTCGAGATAGCCGACTGTGTAGCCGGGAGAGAAGACCACTTCGCCCTGGAAATTCTTTTCCAGACCGGCGATGATTTTCATTAACGTCGATTTTCCGGAGCCGTTCAGGCCGATGATGCCGATCTTGGCGCCGTAGAAAAATGAGAGGTAGATGTTGTTCAGTACTTTTTTCTGGTTGGTGAAGGTCTTGCTGACGCCTACCATTGAGAAGATTATCTTTTCGTCTGCCACAGGTTTGGTTTCGATTTTAAGGGTTTGTCTATTTACCCCGCCGTCCGCATCGCGGAAGCGGTGCGGACGGTAAGGGGTTTATTGATTGTATGGCGCGTTGATTCGGGAATGGGGCCGCAACGTTGCGCATGCGGGCTACGGCACTATTTCAACAGCGATTTCGGGTTCAGGTTGGCTGATTCGATATCTTTGAAATATTTGTAGGTACCCACTTTCAGTTCGTCGGTAGCGTCTTCGTCGCAGACGATGATGCCGGCCGGGTGCGTTTGCAGCGCGCTGATCGTCCACTGGTGGTTGTAGGCGCCTTCGACACCTTCGGCCAGTGCCCGCGCCTTGTTGTGTCCCATCGTGAGGATCATCACTTCGCGGGCGCTCATCACGGTACCCACGCCGACGGTCAGCGCGGTTTTCGGCACGAGGTTCACATCCCCGCCGAAGAAACGCGAGTTGGCGATAATCGTGTCTTTGGTCAGGGTTTTGACCCGGGTGCGGGATTTGAGCGATGAGAACGGCTCGTTGAACGCGAGGTGCCCGTCGGCTCCTATACCGCCCATGAACAGGTCGATACCGCCGGCCGCCTCGATGCGTTCCTCGTAGGAGGCGCACTCTTCCGTCAGGTCGGGAGCGTTGCCGTTCAGGATATTGACGTTCTCAGGCTTGATGTCGATATGGCTGAAGAAGTTGTTCCACATGAACGAGTGGTAGCTTTCGGGGTGTTCCCGTGGAATGCCTACGTATTCGTCCATGTTGAAAGTGATGACATCGGCAAACGATACGGCGCCTTCCTGGCAGTAGCGGATCAGTGCCTTGTATGTCCCCAGCGGGGTGGATCCGGTCGGAAGTCCCAGCACGAACGGCCGGTTGCAGCACGCTTTGCGCTCACGGATCCGTTTTACGATATAGGCCGCGGCCCATTCCGATACGCCGTTGCTGTCCGGCTGAATGATAAGTCTCATGGATTAATCGATTTATGGTTTTCGGTATCTTTTATCTGTTAAAACCGGATACGAACGATTTTTCGATTACTACGAAGGGTTTTCGCAATCGCTCGCACCGCTCTTTTGTCTGTTTTGTATTCGGCTGGCTGTAATCGATCGGCCGTTGTATTTATTCATGGCAATGTTCAGCCCTGTATTTGTCCGGATCGTCAGAATAGCCTGACAAACACTTCGATGGCTTGATATTCGGCCATTCCGAGCTTGTCGTACAGCCTGGCGGTGTTCTGGTTCCGTTCCTCGGCCCGTTGCCAGAATTCGCGCTTGTCCTCGCCCGGGAACGGGACGATGTCCTTTTGCGAAAGGTGGCGGTAGATCGCATGGCGTTTTTGGATCACTTCGTCCGGGCTCAGCGGTACGGCCATGTCGACCATGTCGAGGTCCCACTCCTGCCATGCCCCGCGGTAGAGCCACAGGCGGCACTCCTTGACCCACTCCTCGTCCTGTACCACTTCCATGGCGGCCAGTACGGCTTCGATGCAGACGCGGTGCGTGCCGTGCGGATCGGAGAGGTCGCCGGCCGCATAAATCTGGTGCGGTTTGATTTCGCGCAGCAAGTCGACGACGATCTGGATGTCTTTGTCCGTGAGGAGGCCTTTCTTGACGCCCCCCGTTTCGTAAAACGGCAGGTTCAGGAAGTGTACGTGCGACGGATCGGTCAATCCCATTTGGCGGCAGGCGGCTTTCGCCTCGGCCCGGCGGATCGAACCTTTCAGGCGGCGCAATTCTATCGGTTCGGCTTCGCCTTTTTTCTTGTTGTTGATAATCTCCTGCACTTCGTTGTAACGGTCGACGAAACCGCATTCGCGGGCAGTATCGAGGGTCTGCAACACGATATCGTCCAGAACCGCGATGTTGCCCGAAGTCTGGTAAGCCACATGCACGTCGTGCCCCTGGGCAATCAGCCGGATGAACGTACCGCCCATCGAAATCACATCGTCGTCAGGGTGCGGACTGAAGATCAGCACCCGCTTGGGGTAGGGAGTCGCCCGTTCGGGACGGGTCGAATCGTCTGCGTTGGGTTTGCCGCCCGGCCAACCTGAAATCGTATGCTGCAGGTCATTGAATACCTGTATGTTGATCATGTCGTAGGTCTGGCCTGTCGCTTCGAGCAACTGACCGAGCCGGTTGTCGATGTAATCCTGGTAGGTCAGCTTCAGGATCGGTTTATCCACCTTCCGGCAAAGCCACAGCACCGCCGTGCGGATGAAACGCTCGGGCCACAGGCAGGTCCCGACCAGCCACGGCGTTTTAACGCGGGTCAGTTCCTGCGAGGCGCCTTCGTCTACGACTACTTCGATATTGGGGTGCTTTTGCAAGCAGGTCGCCGGCGTAGCCGAATTTTCCTCGCCTTCGACGATATCCTTGATTACGGTGGCTTTCTCCTCGCCCCAGGCCATCAGGATGATCCGTTTGGCTTTGAGGATCGTTCCGAGGCCCATCGTGATCGCTTTGCGCGGCACGTTGTCGATCCCGTAAAAGATCGATGAAACGGCCTGCCGGCTTTCGTTGCCGAGCGCTACCAGCCGCGTGCGGGTGTTGGTGTACGAACCGGGTTCGTTGAATCCGAGCTGGCCCTGTACGCCGGTGCCGAGAAACAGCAGGTCGAGTCCGCCGTACTCTTCGATCTTCGCTTCGTAATCACGGCAGAAGGCAGCCACCTTGTCCAGCGGGAGAGTACTGTCCGGGATATGAATGTTTTCAGGCAGGATGTCTACATGGTCGAGCAGGCTTTCATGGATCAGCCAGTTGCGGCTCTGCTGCTCTTTAGGCGAGATGGGGAAGAACTCGTCGAGGCTGAACACCACTACATTGCGAAAGCTCAGGTTCTCTTTCTTGTGTATTTCCACGAGCGCACGGAAAACACCGACCGGAGATTTTCCCGTAGTGATGCCCAAGATGCACAGTTCTCCGAACTTCTGTTTTTCGCGGATGCAATTCTCGATTTCGCGGGCTACATACATCGAACCGCTCGATTCGGATGTGAATATGTTGGTGTAGACTTTCTCGAATTTTCGGATGATGTCGGCGGGATCGGCGCCCGGTTTGAGGCCGCCCGGCTTGTTCAGTTTGTAATTTCTTGCTGCCATCTTTTATCGTGTTAGAAATAACCCTTAAAGGTAGGAATAAACTGCGGAAATGCAAAATTTCAGATGGCAACAATCCTGCCTGGTTACGGCGCCGCGACCCCTGTTTCCCTGTAAACGGCCTCACCGAGCAGATGCACGATCGCTTTATCCCGGTAGGGGGCAGCCTGTTCTGCCAGCCTGTATTTGGCGCAAAAATCGTCTGTCCCGCTGTAATCCCGCCGGATCAGGATCGGATAGGCGCTCCGTGCCGCTTCGGTCATGTAACGTACGGCGATCAGGTATTTTGAGGCTTCGGAGCATTCGATTCCTGCAAGCAGTTTTTTGTAGTGGACGGTGTCGCGGGCAAGCAGTGCGTCGTAGAGTTTGTGGATTTTCACACACTCTTTTTTGAATATGTCCTTTCGGGGCTGTGCTGCAACCGGCCCTGAAGCGGCGAGGAAAAAACTGCCGGCCAATGCGATCAGGTAGATCCGAAAGAGGCGGATGTGAGGTATAGGTGCCACGTTGTTCGAGGTTAATTGTATTACTACTACATTGATTATCAGTTATTTAAATGCAAATGTAGTGGAAAATCGCGAAATTCAAAATCTTCATTTAAATTTGAATAATACAATGCAGTATTGTATTTTTGTAAAAATACTCAGGCTTGCCAGTCATTCGGAATCCCGGTGACGGCCACTCCTGTCAAGATGAATGTGTGCTGTATGGTAATCGAAAAGTTACAAGGAACCTCGCCCCGTCTCTATACGTTGATCGCTCCTTTGGTCATGCGGCGCAGCGTACTTCGCCTGAACAACAATTATCCTTTCTGGACTTCCCGTTCACACACTTGGTTCGTTGCCGAGGAAGGGGAGTCCGTACTGGGATTCGTCCCGGTCGAAGTGAGGGACAACGGGGTCGTAAAGATCAACAATTATTATGTTTCGGGCGACGACAACAGATTACTTTCCCGGTTGATTCAGGAAATTGTGAATGATTATCGGGGGGATTACACGATCCAGTCCGTCACCCACACGCGTCATATCCCCGTTTTCCTTTCCGAAAAATTCCAGACCGTCAAAGAGTGGAAACTTTATGTCAAGATGCAATACGGTGAAAAACCGTGCGGGGAATCAGCAAATGGATAGCAGCTTGCCGAATGTATATGAACTGGCCCAACGGCGTCTGCAGTTCCTTTTCGAAGCGTTCGACAATATTTATGTCTCTTTTTCCGGCGGCAAGGATAGCAGCGTCCTGCTGAATTTATGCATCGATTACATCCGCAGGCACGGACTCGACCGGAAAATCGGCGTTTTCCATATGGATTATGAGATACAGTACCGCGATACGGTCGCCCACGTCGATCAGGTGCTGGCCTCGAATGCCGATATTCTCGAAGTATACCGCGTCTGCGTGCCGTTTAAAGTGCCGACCTGCACATCGATGTTCCAGCCCTATTGGCGGCCGTGGGAGGAGAGCAAACGGGAGTTGTGGGTGCGGGAGATGCCCGCCGGATCCTATACGGGCAAAGATTTTCCGTTTTTTTCGGCGAAGATGTGGGATTACGAATTCCAAAGCCGTTTTGCCCTGTGGCTGCATCGCCGCAAGCGGGCCGGGCGAACTTGTTGCCTGATCGGAATCCGCACCCAGGAGAGTTACAACCGTTGGCGGAGTATCTACAGCGACCGTAACAAGCATCGTTTCCGGGGGGAGAGGTGGATCCGGCAGTGTAAGGCGGATAATATTTGCAATGCCTATCCGATTTACGACTGGTTGACGACGGACGTTTGGACCGCGAACGGGAAGTTCGGCTGGGCGTATAACCGGCTGTACGATCTTTTTTACCAGGCCGGGGTGCCGCTCGAGAACCAGCGGGTCGCCAGTCCTTTTATCTCTCCGGCCATTCCGAGTCTCTCGTTGTACAGGGCCATCGATCCCGATACGTGGGGTAAAATGGTGAGCCGGGTGAACGGAGTCAATTTCGCGGCTCACTATGGTAAAAGCCCGGTCGCAGGGTGGCAATCCGTCAGTTTGCCGAAAGGACTGACGTGGGAGAAGTATATGAATTTCCTGCTCACCACATTGCCTGCAGAGACCCGGCGGAACTACCTGGAGAAACTCTCCGTGAGCATCCGTTTCTGGCGCGACAAGGGCGGCAGCCTCTCCGACCAAACCATCGCCAGGCTGCAAAAGGCGGGTATTCCGATCCGCATCGGTGAGAAAAGCGGGTACCGTACCGACAAAAAACCGGTCAGGATGGAGTATCTCGACGACATCGACGTTCCGGAGTTCAGCCAGCTGCCCACGTTTAAACGGATCTGCATTTGCATCCTGCGAAACGACCATGCCTGCAAGTATATGGGTTTCTCTCCCAACAAGAACGAAACGCTCCGCCGCAAGAAAATCATGGAAAAATATGAATCGTTGTTGCGATCCTAAACAGATGAAAGAGTTCTGCAGTCCTGTCTATAACATCCGGGCCGTTCCGGTGGAAAAGGTCGTGGCCAACAGCTACAATCCCAATATCGTCGCTCCGCCCGAAATGAAATTACTTGAACTTTCCATTTGGGAAGACGGCTACACGATGCCATGCGTTTGTTATTACGATGCCGAAGGGGACGTCTACGAACTGGTGGACGGCTACCATCGCTATCAGGTACTGAAAACCTCCCGTCGGATTTACGAACGGGAGAAGGGGTTGCTGCCGGTGTCGGTGATCGAGAAGGATATTTCCAACCGGATGGCGTCGACGATCCGGCACAACCGGGCGCGCGGGACGCATAACATCGAACTGATGAGTGAAATTATCGCCGAACTTTCCCGTGCGAATATGTCGGATCAGTGGATCATGCGCCATATCGGGATGGAACGGGATGAATTGTTGCGGCTCAAGCAGATTACCGGTCTGGCCGAACTGTTTGCGGACAAGGAGTTCAGCACCGGCGAAGCGCAGGACAGGGTATAGGCCGAAGTCGGAAGGCATACTAGTAAAAAAACAGCGCGACGATTCGTCGCGCTGCGGAGAAAAGATGATGCAGTAGTGTCGTGTTTTTCATTGTCTATGCCGAGGTCGATATTTCCGGTTGGGATGAACCTTAGAATTCGATCCGTTTGGCTTGGCGGATATGTTCGAGGTTGATCGGTGCGTATTGGTCTCCATTTTTTTCCGCTTTGCGCAGGAATGTCTCAGCCTGATCGTAATCCCCCTTCATCATGAAGCAGACGCCGATGTAGTTCTGGGCCGCAGGGTTGTCCCGCTGGGTTTCCAACTCCTTCAGGGCGGTTTCGTAATCGCCGGCCGTCATATGTTTCATCGCTTTATTGATCAGCGTGACCCCGATGTTTTCGGGACTGTCGGGATCGATCCTGGTCGTGCGGCCGTTCTCGTCGGTGACCGCCGTCGCGATGGAAGCCGTCCGGTCGATATCGTAATATACCTGGAGGTATCCGGCATTGCGCAGGGACGGGTAGAAACTCTCCAGCATGTAGGCGTAGGGCTTTCCTCCCGCGAGTTGTTTCAGCTTGGTTTTCCTCTCTTCCTGTTCGATCGTGTAGCTGTCGATGATATCGAGTACCTCCTGGCGGTATTCCATGTCCGATGCCGCGACCAGCCTGCGCAGGCCGTCCCAGTCTTCACGGCCGTTGTAAAGTTCGAACAGTTTGTCGTCTTGCGGCATGTCGAGGTTGTGCTGCAGGTAGTTTTTGAACGATTCGGCCCGTTTTTGTGCAAGGGCGGTGTTAAAGGCCAACGAACCTTCGGGAGAGGCGTAGCCTGCGATCACGATCTGTTTGAGCGATGCGTTCGGATCGTCGAGGATCAGCCTGAATGCTTTCCCTACGGCATTCAATAGCTCCTTGTTCCCGGGGATATTCATGTCGATCATGTGCGAACCGACCTTGAACTGAACGACCGAGGTGCCTTTGTCGCGTTCGTTGAACAGGATGTCGTAACGGTTCGGGTAATCTTCCACGGGGTGCAGGAACGGATTTTCGAGTGAGTACTTTTCAAGCTCGGTGAGCTGGTATTCCAGGGGTACCGTGCCGAAAGCCGGGTCGATCTCATAATAGAGCAGCTTGTCAGCGGCGAGGATCCGGTCGGCCCGTGTCTCTTCCGAGCAACAGCCGGTGACGGTCTGCCCGACGGCCAGTGAGACGGAACTCATCCAGTCGCGGTACGGAATGACCGTCCGGTAGCGGATCGTCGCGGGAAGTTCTTTTCGGGCGATGGCCGTACCTTTGTCCGCAGTCTCCCTGTTGCGGGTTTCGTACAGGCTGCGCCGTTTGCCGGTCACGACGGTTTCGTCGAGCGCCTGTCGGTTTGTCCCGTTATAGAGGACGGGAGATATCACGACTTTGTAGTTCGGTTTCAGCTTGTCGACCGTGACGTCGAACGAGACTTCCACATTCTGGTCTACTTTGCGTATTTTGGTGTTTTCCGGAGTCAGCTTTTCCGGCGCGGCAGCCCATAGCTGGGCCACTGAAAACAGCGACAGAATAGCGGTTAATGCTCTTTTCATCGGGCGTTCAGATTATATCAATTGATAACGAAGATCAGGTTAATGCCCACTTTGGTCGGGCCGAAATAGTTTTTGTTTCCGGATTCGAGCCGCTGGCCGCAGTCGTAACAGGGATACTTGTCGTAATTGAACCGTACGTATCCGACGCCTACGGTGGCTTCCAGGCTCCATTTGCGGGCGAGCATCCATTGGTAACCGTAACTCACGCCTCCGCCGACATAGGAGCCGTCGTAACGGTAATCCTTGCCGTCTTTGGCCAGCCCGAACGGGAGTTTGACTTTGGCGATGTTGTATTCTCCGCCGAGACCGTGTACGCCGAAGAAATGCCCGTTGAATCGTTCGCAGAGCCAATAACGGAATTCCGGCTGTATCAGCCAGTGTTTGAACATTTTGCCGCTCGATTTCTCGAACGGGTTGTAATTGCCGGATATGTCCAGGGTCGTCGCCCGGCCCAGTCCCAGTTCGATACCCAGGTTCGGTGTCGCCAGCGCATCGTAAACGACGTTGTTTTTCAGTACGACCCTTTGGGCTCCGGCCGAGAGTGCTATGGCGGCAAAAGCGAGCGAAAGGATAACTTTTTTCATCATGGAATATTATTCTTCTTTATGGACCGGCCGCTCTATCGGCGGCGGCCGGTCACCTTGGTTTGCAAATGTTACGGTCCGCTCCGGGAAAATTACTCGGCGCGTAGCGTAATGATATCGGAAGTTTCTTTCATAATCCGGCGCAGGGTCCGCGTGGCCCGGCGGTCGCTGCTCTCTTCGATCTCGAACAACATCAGGTGGTCGAGGCGCGTTTCTGGAATCATGGACCATTGTCTCCAGCCGTGTGCGAGGCCGCTGCCGATCTCTTCCGCTTCTATTCGGCCCGTTTTGCCGTGCGTGGCGGGATCGTGATTGTCGTGCCTCAGGGCATAGGCGCTCACGACGAACAGCGCTTTGCCGTTGCCCAGGTTGGTCGCATGGTTCGCCCGTTTGAACTTCCTGCGTAGGAATTGCGTATTGACCAGGTAATATTCGTAGGTCAGCGACGTGAATTCCTCCATGTTATCGTGGTATAGTTTCACCGTCCGGGCCGCTTCGTCCTGGTCGAGGTCCGCCGAGGTCACTTTGAAGCTGACCGTTTGCGTTCCCGGCCCGGCAGGCGTGTAGTAATAATAACCGTTTCCATCGTCGCTGAATCCGGTCATGTCCGACGGCGTCAGGTTCGGGGCGTGGAACAGTACCAGGGACTGGCGGGCGAATGCATCCTCCGACATGTAGAAGGTTACCAGCGCCTCTTGCCCGGCACCGTAACCCACGCAATTTTGCAGGTAGGTGGTGTGGTGCCTGTTGATGGCGACGAGCGTCAGTGCCGGTCCGACGTAGGCGGTTTTGAATATCGGATGCGATATCGTCACCAGTTCTCCGCTGTGGGTCCTCGAATTCTGGAAGTAAACCGTTTGCGGTCCCGCCTGTGTGGCGGTATAGATATAGTCGATGCTGCCGTCCGCATTCGACTCGATCCGCAGGTTGTTCCGGCTGGCGTTGGTCGGTTCCAGGTTGCGGGCCGTAATCACGCACTCCAATGGAAAGTAGGCTGCCGGGATTTCATCCGGGATATTGAACGTAAGCGTTTTCGAGTCGCCTTTGTTGATTCCCGAAGGCATTCCTGCGGGTTCGAACGTGAATTTTTCGCAGGAGATAACCGTCACGATCCGCGAGAGCGCTCCGGCCGATATTCTGATTTCGGCCCGTTTGAAACCCTCGTCGACGACTTTCACGTCGGCATATACCTTGCCCGCAGTCCGGTCGATGGTGAGGTTGTCCAGGATGCCGTCGGGATCGGAAAGCACCTGCGGATTGCGCAGGTCGCCGTTCGTGATCACATTGCTTTTTTCGTACTTTACGTCCAGCTCGAGCCGCTGTGTCGCTACACCGGTTCCCGGGTTGGTCAGGATGTTGACGATTGGGTTTACCGTCAGGCGGTCCGATCCGTCCGAAATTTCCGGCGACTCCTTGATAATCTCCGCATAGAGGTCGTTGATCGGCGGCGAGTTTAGCGCATCTTCGACGCTTCCCGAGCCGATGTTTCCGGGCATGTAATCGATGATCCTGATCCTGAAGTGGGTGTTCCTTACGACCGGATAGAGGTTCAGCTCGCTGTCGATCAGCTGGATTTTGTAATATTTCTTGTATGCACCGCCGGCGTGCAGGATAACGACCGTCTGGTTGTTGTAGCTGTTGTCGCTTTCGAACATATATTTGGGCTCGGTGTCGAGTCCGGCAGGCTTGTCTGTGCACATCCCCGGATTACCCGGGAGGGTGGGATGGTCCGCCGACCATTCGAACGGATCGGTTGCATTCGGCCGGAAGGAGGCGACGGTGCCCCGGGTCGCATAATTGTAGAGGGCGAACCCTTCGATGGTGAATTGCTCGCGCTGTCCTTGGGCCATCAGATCCAGCAGGTTCTGGTCGATTTCCACGGTCACTTTGGCCTGGTTGCGCAGCAGCTTTACCTGGGGCGGCGTATTGAAATTATCGATTTCCCTGCGGTCCCACAGTACCCAGCCGTCGGATTCGAATTCCGGAATGAGGGTTTGCTCATCTTTACCCAGCGAACCGCGTTCGTCGAACGTGCTCCAATCGTAATTGGCAATGAAATGGATAATGCGGGTGCTCCCCGAGATTTTGGCTTTAAAGGTTCCTGCCAGCATGTCAGTAGCGGTCGAACGGCCGAGGAACAGTCCGTTGGCGTCGAATTGCAGCAGGCTGATATCGCTGACCGTGTTTTCGCCGGACCGGGTACGGAGAACCGTGTAGTCGGGAACCGAATAGGCGAATTGAACCTCTCCGTCTCCGCTTCGGGATACAGGTCCCGTCCCGGGATCGTATTTCTGGCACGCGGTCAGGATTGCGATCAGGGACAGCAACAAGATGTAACATATCTTTTTCATCATCGTATCTTATTAGTCGTATCTTTTCAAATGGCTATAAAGGGCGGTCTATGTCCCGCACGCAGCGCACTTCCGCATAGCTGGCGTTTTCTCCGTTCGTACCGCCGGACGGATTCAGGATGCGGAATGCCAAGTTGGACGCGGGGTCGGCGGTCCAGTAACGGTGCCGGTCGGTAATCTCCTTGATTTCGCTTTTGCTGACATTCTGAAGAATGTCCAGCAGCAGCATTTCGGCATAGGTCGGCATGCGCCATCCGGTATAGGTCACGCCGTCCGTACCGGTCTCGGAGTAGTTTTTGCACCGGCTCACGGCGGCCCAGAAATCGACTTTGTCCGTCGAGGAGGAGACCCGCGAGGCGAACATGAAGTTCGGAGAGATCATCCACCGGTTTTCGGTCGAGGGATCGGTATAGCCGTTTTTATCCAGTACGGGGTAACCGATCTGGCAATATCCGTACTCCATCTCCTGCCTGCCGTCGTTGACGGGGTTGTAAGGGTGCGGTCCGGTGTAGAGTTGTCCGGTCAGTTCCTGGTAATAACCGCGTATGTGGGCATCACCCCAACTTCCCTTGGTTGGCACGTCCGGCATCGGAATCGTCCGCAGGTCAGCCTGTTTGATGTTGACCGTGTACATGTTGCGGTTTTTAGTTCCGTCCACATCCTGCGACGTGATGTGTCCGATCCAGATGGGCGGATATTGCGTTATCTTGACACTCTGCACGATATGGTCACCGTTTTCCACGTCAAAAGTGATGGTTCTCGGCACGAAATTGTCCGGAATGGTGCTGTTGATCGTGATCGATCCGTTGTGCACGAAAGGTTCACGGGTGACCGACACGCCGGCAGTCGAAGTTTCGACTCCTTCGACGAATACCTTCAGGTTCTGAATCTCCACGTTGTCCGAGGAAGACTGAAACCCGGTCAGGTAGGTGCTGATGTTGTTCATTACGATCTCCTGTTCGTCGATGTAGAGGTACATGATGTTCTTGATCCATACGTCCACGTGGTTGGTCGTCCAGTCGACCACCTGGTAATTGACACTTTCCAATGTAACCGCTTCCGGTGCGCTCGATCCTCCGTCGCCGTTGATATGCGCAGTGATGTTGTAAATGTAGTTGCGCCGCAGTTTGTACAGGTGGGCCGGGTCATTCCCATCGGACGCGAGCCGGTAGTTTGCGGGAAGTTTGTAATAATGGTTTTCGGTACCCGCTCCTTTTCGGATCGGTACGTTCAGGTAAATGAATGTCTCGTCGGCTACTGCGCTGTTCCAGTCGTTTGCGTATGAATAGAAGATGATTTGATCCGCATCTCCCGAAACGGCATCCGTATTCGTATAGGACGCAGTCGTGGCAAGGGCGGGCGAATAGGCGTCGCCGCTTTCCAGCACCCGGCTGTCGTACGCGTAGTTGACCAGTTTCTTCGTTACCTGGCCTGTGGGCTGGTAGTCCGTACCGTAGCTGAGGTTTACCCGGATTTTGGCAACACCCCTTTTGAGCGATACATCGATGTTTTTGTTTGTGTTCGTACCGTCGTTCAGCACCGTTACCGCCGATTTTCCGTCCATCAGCAGCGCAGACTGTACCGCATCGGGATCCAACGCTTCGGCGATGACGGCCGCTTTCAATTCGGCGAGGCTTTTCGCACTGCCGGTGGCCGTCCCTCCGTTCGCTACGACATATACCGTATACCCGGCGTTCAGGGCAAAATCTTTCTGCATTTTCGTCAGTCCGTACCGGACGAGGCCGGCCGCCGGAGTAATACGCTGGTAGTGGACGCAAGCCTCTTCGCCTTCCTGGTAGATAAAGACGTCCAGTGTCGACACCTTATTTTCGTTCAGTTCGTCCGCACCGGTTTCCGACGCTTTGGTGAATTGCTCCACCGGCAACATGACCTGGAGCATCAGGCTGCCGTCGTCAGCGATCGAGTAACCCCGGTCCTTTTGGCACGACGGGGCGAGAAACAGGACAGCCAGCGCGAGGATCGGTAATATCGTATGCTTTCGTATCATGGCACTCATTATTGTATTTGTTTGATCAGAATTTCGGTTTCGGTTCCCGGATATTTCCGTCCGTCGTCGAAAGGGCCTCCCGCACCGTTTGGATTGATTGTCGCTTTTTGTCCGTCTACGGTGATATAGAACCGGCTTTGCCGGTCTGCGCCTGCGGAAAAGGTTTTAGTGGGCACGATCCGGATGTAGAACGGAGTGACCCTGGTAATGCCTTGTGAAACATAATCTCCTTCGGAGAGCAGTTTGAAATCGAGTCCGTTGGTGAGGCTGGCCGCCCAGACCGCTCCGGCAGGCGCCGTAAGGTTGAAGCTGAAAGTGGCTGGATCGGACATGGATACCTCTCCGCGGTTGGCTCCGTTATCCGTTCCTGAAAACGTAAAAGCCCGGTTGTCGTAAGTAATTTCCGAAAGTTCCGTATCCCATTTCATAACCTCTATACGCAGATACAGTATCCCTTGGGGTTCCCCTACGACGGTCTTGATACGGTATACCTTGTTCCGTTCCAGGTCGTACAGTCCGGCCAGATTCTTCAGGTCTCCGCGATAGGTGACCGGAGCGCCGTTTACTTTCACATTTACCAGTAGGTACGGTGTCGAGGAGTCGTCCGGGGCGGCTCCCGACGGATCGGTTGCCCCGGAAATATTCTGGTAGCTGTAGAACGACGTTTCGGCATCGGACGGCGTGCGTGAAGCATAATCGGTATTGTCGGGCACCACTTCCAGCAAAGTCGCCGCCGAAGGTGTATGCGTTTCCGTCTGGCGGATATCGCCTGCGGGCATTGCGTTGCTCTGGTACTGGACGTTGCTTTTGGTCACCTGGTTGCAAAAGATTATAGAAACCAGCTCCACCGCATCGTCTGTCAGCTCTGCGGCTTTATAAACGTGCAAATCCAGCCGGCCTACCAGCCGTTCCATTTCTATCGACGCATTCACTGCGGTACCGGTCATCTCCATTACCTTTTTTCCTACCATGACGATATCGTTGCCCGCGAAAGTCGCGGAAGCGACTTGCAGTGCGTCGAGTACCGACCGGGGTGTCTGCTCGGTGATCGTTACCGGTTGTCCGGCTGCCGTAAAGCTTTGGCCTGCATAATTGGCGATCGCATAAACCGCCTTTTTGTCTTGCGTTACCCGGACCGATTTGGTGTAAAGGCTTGCCGACGATTCCGGCGTGAAGTCCGTGATCAGTTCGGAGAATTCCAGGTCGCCGTTGTCGTTGTTGAATATGTACACGGCCAGGCTGGTGAATCGGTCTTCACCGGTAATCGCCAGATCGCCGTTCCCGCTGCGGGTAATAAGGGCCAATGCCAGGTTGGCATCCTGTCCCGGGGAGTCATCCCCGGCGGTTTTGCTGCACGATAACACCAACAAGGGGATGCAAAACAGCAATATCGTTTTGAATATCTTATCCTTTTGCATGGATTCCTATTTTTGTGTCGGGTCGATATCTTCTTCTTCCCAAGGGGTAACATCTACCGAAGTGTTGTTGAATCTGAAGCGTATGGCAATTTCCACTTCGTCTTTATCGTCTACCGAGATGGAATGTTCGTTCATGAAATCCACCAGATTGACGGTCTTGTAACGGACGGTGCCGCCGCTGGACGACAGTGTCAGTTGCACGTCGTTGTCGTTGAGAAAACGATAGGCATTGATACGGGAGGTATAATCACCCGTTTCTGCATCGTGTACGAGCAGGGCCCGGTAAACGCTTTTGAGCGTACTGGAAGCCGTGCCGTCGAATCCCATCTGGGGGTGGAGGTTGGCAATGTCCACCTCAACGGGGGCATCGGCCTTGGTAGGGGCCGCCGCTCCCGTAATGTAAATGTGGAGGGGAATGTGGGCCTGCGTGAATTGCATCTCTTCATCCCGGAATTCGCTCTGTACGACCGTGATTTTTTTAAAGGCATAATAAATCCTGTCGTTTTCCTGTTCGATGACCGGATTCCCGGCGTAATAATCCCGGCAACCGAGCACGGCGTCGGAAAGCTTGCCCGAATCGTGTATTTCGGTACAGTCGGTCAGGTTCGTCCAGGCGATCAGGTAATACTCACCGTTGGGCAGGTTCAGGTTAATCCCCTTGTATCCCTGCAGGTCGCCGATACTTTTTGTCCGGGTCATCACGAGTTTCCCGTCGCTGTTGTAGACGAACAGGGTTACCTGGTCGGTTTTTTCCAGGAACCGGCATCGTCCCGGAATGTCGCCGTAATAGGTGAACGAGATGCGGGTACGTTCGCAATCCAGTCCGGAGCCGTCATCGCGGATACATCCCGACAGTGCCAATGCCGACAATAGGATGGTAATGATATAGTTGAATCCTTTCATTTCGCTCAGTCAATTAGCTGTGTCTTTACAGTGAAAAGGGGGGAGAGCGCCCCTCCCCCCTGTGATTAAAGGATTACTACAACTGTTGGAACTCCGGGTCGATGTTTTCTTCCACCCAATCTGCGATAGTAATGGTAAGGGTAATGTTGTAAGCGACCGGGTTCAGGTCGGTGTGCATGAACTGCGGTTTGATCTCGACGTTGACGTTGTAGATTTTACCCGCTTCAAAGATGACGTTCTGGCCTCCTGTCGTGAAGTTCACGATATTCGCATATTTCGAAAGCGGCAGCAGTCTGGGGTTGTACGCTTCCTCGTCGTCGCTGGTGATCGTCGTTGCAGATACGTTACCCAGGTTGAGGTGCAGGTACGGAGTCTGTCCGGGGAAGAAGTTGAATGCGAAACACTTTTTAGCATCGGGATCGGCCGGGGTGTTGAACTCATCTAGGTCATACGGCGTGTATGCACTTGTATTCCATTGGTTGTAGCTGGCGAACGCCGCTTCGTTCGTTTCGCTCGCATCGGCGCCAAAAAGCCATTTTCCTTCGGTCGCCCGCTCGAAAGCGGTGGTATTGGTCATCAGCGATGCCGCCACGGCTGCGCCGTTATACTGTTTGTAGAAATTGTTGAGGTATACTCCCAGCAGTTCGCCGGTCAGGCCGGTCCATTCGACAAGGGCTGATTTCCCGTTCGAATTGTTGGTAACCGTCTCGCTTCCGTTTGCAACGAAAGACACCTGCTTTATTTGGAGACGGGCCATAACCGGTTTAATGGAGACATTTCCCGTGAAAGTATAGACGTTCTCGTCGTTTGCGTTTTCAACGCTTACGTCGAATGACGAGAGTGCGCCCGCCCCCGAGTAAAGCACTTTCGAGCCCTGCTGTTGGTTAAAGGTCGCCGCTACGGTCACTTTGTCGCCAACTGCACCGGTTACATAAGTTTCAGCACCTTTTTTGTAATTGCCGTAAACGGCGAGGTCCGTGGCTTCCGTCCCGACATTGGGAATCAGCAGACCTGCGGTGGTCAGTTTGTCCCAATCCGAGTCGGCCGTCAGGTTTTTGTCGACCTCCACTTTTTTCAGGATCGTACCAGCTGTGTTCGTAACAAAAATGGCGATGTTGTCTACGTCCGCGGTTGTGGAGAGCAAGCCTACCGGGTCGGAGGCTTTCGTTTGGACGCCTCCCATGGATATGACCACATGCTTTTCTCCGTTGGAGGGAGCGGGGCCCTGGTTCGCGTCTTTGGAACACGATGCCAGTATCCCTAAACTCAAACATGCTACAGATAAGTACTTGAATGTTTTCATAATAAAATAAATTAATTAAAGTTGAATACGTTTGTTTATATTCGGTTTTGAATCAAATAGTTGAAATAGGACCTTGCTCGTATTTCCGGCCATATTGTCCCTGTGTTTTTGTCCGGCTCTGCTTCCTGTTACACTTTCTAATACAAGCTTGGCCGGGGGATATATAGAAACGTTTATTCCTTTTTGTCAACTGATTATGCAACATCAGTAACATTGAAACTCTCATTTAGGGAAAAAAAACCGCCGCACCTTCTCTATTTTCGGAAAATGAAAATTGCGGCGAGAAATTTGTCAGTAATCGAAGTGGTCGGCAGCTGTCATCAGCGTTCTGTTCGTATCATTTTTGCAATTCGGAAAGGATTGGAATTGCAAAAAAAATCCGATTGGCGGTACGCCGGAGCGAAAGCCTGTTTGAGCGGGCAACCTCCCGGTTTGAGACGATCGATTGTGAAATATTATTGGCATATTTGTCCGGAATGAATAGAAACACCCTTGTCGCAACAAGTATGAGTAAAGATTTAGCTTCGGCTCTTCCCGATCAGGAGGAGCTGGAATTAAACAGCCGGGAACGGCCTCTTGAAAGTGAGGTCGTGACTCCCGAATTGCTGGAAGCTCTCCGAGACGGAAGTCATGAGGCTTTTCAAACCGTCTATGTGCACTACCGGGGACCCATCGAAAATTTCCTGTACAGGCTGTTGCGGTCCCGTGAAGAGGCAGAGGAGATCGTACAGAATGTTTTTATGGTTCTCTGGGAAAGGCGGGCCGAACTCGATCCCGCTAAAAATATCAAAACCCTGCTTTACACGATTGCCCGCAATGCGGTCATTAATTTGTTCAAGCGTCAAAAAGTTTTTGAGCGGTATCAGCAGCAGCGTGATCCCGACGACAAAGAGCATTTGACGGCCGAGGATATCCTGATTGCTCAAGAGAGGGAGCTGCTGATCGAGCTGACTGTAAAAAACATGTCGTCGATGCGTCGGAAAATTTTTGAGATGAGCCGGCAGCAAAACCTTTCCCACGAAGAGATCGCCCAGCATCTTGAAATATCCAAACACAATGTAGCGAACCACCTGTCCCAGGCCCTGAAAAAGATCAGACACGTCCTGAAAGCGATCATCGTATTCATCCATTGATTCCGGTGTTGGACAAAAGAGAGTTTAGATTGTATTATTATTAGATGCCAGATTAGCCGGCCTATTTGTACGACTACGTTTATGAGCAATGATTCTCAAAAAATAATTCAGGAGATAATCGATCTGTATCTTGCCCAGGAGCATGTCGACGGGCAGTCGGCGGAACGGTTTCGGGCTTGGTTTGCCAATGACCTTCACCGGGAGGAGAAGGATGCGGCGTTGGCAAAGGCGTTTGACAGGACAGTACGTTTCGATCCCGATCCGGATGATAAAGTCCGTGCATCGTACCGGGAATTGATGGGTGTTGTCGCGCATCGCCGGGTGCGTGATCCGGAACCGCGAAAACGGAGGAGACCGTTGTACAGGAGAATGGGTTTTCGTATTGCTGCCGTCGTGATCCCTGCACTTGTCGTTGCGGCTTCAGCGTTGTATCTGCGGAACCTGCGGGTTCACGACCGCTTTGAACTGACCCGTTTGTCCGATGTGATAGAATCGGTGGGCAGCGGGGAACAAAAGCACCTTATGCTGCCCGATGGCTCCCAGGTGTGGTTGAACAGCAACAGCAGCGTGGGCTATTGCGAGAACTTTATGTCGCAACGCATAGTATACCTGGACGGAGGAGCGTATTTCATCGTGAATGCTTCCCGGGAGCGTCCTTTTACGGTTAAAGCGAGGAATTTGACGGCCGTGGCGACAGGAACTCAATTTGACGTGCAGGATTACCGGGATAGTACCACCAGCGGAATCGTACTGACCGAGGGTTTGCTCGATGTCTCCTGCGGGAAAAGAGTTTACCATCTGGATCCGCATATGCAAATCCGGATAGACAACAAGTCGGAGCATGCGGTACTGCGGGATGTCGTGGAGGATCAGCTGCCCCGTTGGATGTCACAGTTAAGGTTCGAGGAGATACCGCTCGAACATGCCCTGCACGTTATATCCAAATATTTCGGGGTGACGATCGATATGTCCGGGGAGGCGCTGCCCGACGGAAAATTTACGGCTGTTTTCGAACAGGATCCCTCTCTGGATAAAGTATTGTTTACATTACAGAATACCACTCCGCAATTCAATTATGAAATAGACGGAAATACGGTTCGGATTACAAAAAAATAAGTCCGTCCGCCAATCCAGCCTATGCTTATGCTCAGACACCAGCTTCTATGTATCCGGATCATTGCCGTTTTTTTTGTCTATTTGCTTTCTTTTGCGACTCTCTCAGCACAGGAAGTCCGAATCGTGCTTTCGGGTACCGAATTGCCGGCCCGCGACCTCTTCATCCAGATCGAGCGGCAGACCGTATACAGGTTTGCCTATAACAGTGCCGTATTCGATGCTTCGCAGGTGATCAATCTTCCCGCGGCGGAACTGTCCCTGCGGGAAATTCTCGACCGTGTCACGGAAATCTCCCGGGTTACCTGTCTCGTACATCAGGATATGGTTATCATCGGTCCGGGTAAAGAAGAGGTTCCGCCTCCGGTGATACCGCCGGGTATCGGTCGGCCACCAGCGGTTGAGGATCCGGAAACGGGAGACCGATATATAGCTACGGACATCCGTTCGTTAAGTGCCCTGTCCCGTCCCGACAGGTCGCTGCCTTTGGATAAATCCGAACCGGTACAAGTGATTCAAGTAGTCGTTGAGCCGGAATCCCGGGACAGCGTCGGAGACCTGATCGATGCCCGGCTGCCCGCTTCACACAGGATGCCGGTGGAATCTTACGTTGCATATAAAGGATTGCCTAAAGTCGCGGCCAAGACGAATCTGGTTCACTGGATTGCAACCGCTTCCCCAAATCTGAGCGTAGAGTTCGGATTGGGGCGTCGCACTTCGGTGGAAGTTTATGCGGCCAATAACCGGTGGAAAAGTTCGCAATCCCTCGAATGCAATAAAAAACTGGATCATTGGATGGTTCGTCCCGAGTTCCGGTATTGGTTGTGCGAACGGATGAACGGTCATTTTTTCGGTGCGAATGTCTCGTACTGGAATTACAATGTCAGCGGTTATAAAATCTTTTCATTGTTTGAGAAGGGGGCGCGCTATAAAGGGGATGCATTCGGGCTCGGGCTTACCTACGGATACCATATGGCCGTGTTGTCCCGCTGGGGGCTGGAGTTTTGTGCCGGGATCGGAGGTGCCGTATTGCAGTACGATAGGTTCGACTGCGACGGCAGCAACGAAGCGGCTGAACGTGCCACCCGGTTTTGTTTCGGGCCGGGCCGCGTCGGTATCAGCCTGGTGTTTGTGATTAAATGAGAGTGCCGTTAAAATAAGACGATGCAAAAAAAAATACTATTCCTGTTGTTGTGTGGTTTTACCTGTATGCCGTCGTTTGCCGGGAACGGATCCGGTATCCCGGTTCGTGTATCGGACCTGAATCTCCGTATTCAGAAAGATAGTGTCAAGATGTCGTTCCGGATACGGGCGGATCGGAGGGCGGTACGCAGCGGACAGTATGTAGTGATCGTCCCCCGGCTGATGAAGGATAGTTTTACGTGGTCGTTCCCGGCGATTATCGTACAGGGACGATTGGCCGGGATTTCCCGGGCCAGGCACATAGCTTTGTCGAAACAGACGGTACCTCCGGCTCTGTTTTACTTGAGAAACAACGATGCGCAGCGGTATTCCGTTACGGTACCTTACCAGCGATGGATGGAAGGTGCCGAATTGAGCCTAGAGGCGGTCAAGATAACCCCGTGTTCGGAGGGTGATCCTACTGGGCAGACGATTGCTGAAAACCTGATTATTCTGCCGGTTGAGGGCCGAACTGCCCCTGTTCCGGTCGCAAAAAGATCGGAACCCGAAGTCCGGGATACGGTGCCTGACGCTGCCGGTCTTTTTGCGGAAGAGCTCATGCGGGAGTATCCGTATATGGCCTTTTACAACCGGCAGGAGTTTACGGAAATGACCGATGGTCGTATCCTTTATGCGGACGACATGCAGCGTGCCGCGGCCATCTATTTTCCACAGGCTTATCAGATAACGCCGGATTATCGGGATAACGGCAGAGTCCTTTCGGAAGTAGCCGCTGCTTTAGCGAAGTTGCGGGAATCGCGTGATTTTATGCTGAAGTCGATTGTTGTGGCAGGTTTTGCTTCGCCTGACGGCGATTTTGCCGCAAACGACCGTATGGCATGGCGGCGCGCGGTGTCAATCAAACGTTACCTGATGACCGAATTCGGTATTCCTGCGGAAAAAATATACCTGTACAACGGTTCTGAAGACTGGCCTGGATTACGTATGCTGATCGAAAAATCCGAATTGGAAGGAAAGCAGGCACTGCTCGGGATTTTCAATCATACACCTGTTGCGGACACAGCCGGGCACAAGCTTTTGCTTCATGAAATAAAAGGTGTGGCAAACGGAGTTCCGTATCGGTACATTAGCGATCACTATTTTCCGCTGCTTCGTCGCGGTGGGATTCTCAAAATATTTTTCGAAGAGAAACAATAATTGCTGAGGAAGTAAATCTTAACTAGATACTTTCTTGGGTCGATTTTGCCTGTTTTTTGCTCGAAATTTACTGTTTGATGCTAGTGAAGGTGTTGATAATTAATATATTGTTATGTATATTTCATGGTTCATGATTAGGAAGGTTCAACCTTAGTGTTTCATTAAAAACTTTTTTAATCATGAAAAATGCCCAAACTTTTTGTAACAAGATGATCGGTTTGACCTCTTTGCCGAACCAGGAACGAATTACGGCGGTTTTTAACCGGTTAATCTGCGATTATTACTCGCACGAACGGAATGCGATACAACAACTGCGCACCATCCGCCAGACGCGAATCAGGTTTTCTTTGGCGGTAGGTAATTACGAAATTACTTCCAGACAGGCCGACTATGTGCTGAAATTGTTGAAAGCGGAAGAGGAACTGTTGTTGATGGTTATTCCCAAAGGGATGGACCGGAATGTCGCACCGGCCGGGAACGTCGCTGCGCATTGGACCGGTACGGTCAGCGAACTGACCGAATTGATTTACGGGTTGTATCTGGCCGGTTGCATCGATGGAGGGCAATGCGATATTAAAGAGATTGTCCGGATTTTTGAACAGATGTTCCACATCAAACTTCCCCATATTTACAACCGGTTTATAGCGATCCGCAACCGTAAAAACGAGCGGGCTGTTTTTCTCAAAAAGCTGTATGATGCGCTGATCCGGAAAATGGATGAACTGGACCGCTAAGGGCCAATAACAAAGACAGGGCCGATGCCCTGTCTTTTTCATAATCTTGTATTGTTCAGCAATCGTAAACTCCCCGGCTAATTGAAGAAATACCGGATGCCGATCTGCAGTTGCCAGCAGTTGGTAGTGTCCAGTGCGCTTTCGAAGGTGTGGGTGGGGAGGTTTTGTTTCGCTTTGCCGTAGTACATCGAAACCGGGGAACGTTGTTGTCGTTGACGCCTTCATATTGAAGCAGCCTGCCTTCGTTGCAGGCGCTCGTGCTTTTTATTACTCCCCAGGAGCTGTTCAGCAGATTGTCCAGATTGAGAATGTCGACCATTGGCCTGGTCGGCGGCCGTAAATCCGTTCTTATCGATGAAAAGCAGCTCGTCTTTAGTGTTCGGAATGTAGATCAGGTCATTTTTCTGTCCGTCCTGATTCATATCTGCCGTATACGAGGACTTGCTGTTGAAATAGGGAGAAACTGAATCTTCGATTCGGCTTTTTAGATCGGTAAGCGCCATTGGTTAAATGCAGCGCTCCGTTATGCCACTTAATGCCCGGTGGCATAAAAAAGAAAGGCAAAGTCACTCCTTATTTCCCGGGACACAACTCCGATATCTTTTTTTTCAGGCTTTCTGCACTCACGGGTTTGGGTAGACAGCCGTTGAACCCGCTGGAAAGAATCCTTCGCATGTCCTCAGGATAGGCGAATGCGGTCACTGCGACGATAGGTATGTCGGACGACAGCTCGCGGATGGCGGCCGTAGCCTCGTAACCGTCCATTTCCGGCATCTTGATATCCATCAGGATCATGCAGGGACGGTTGGCCCTGAATATTTCTACGGCTTCCCTTCCGTTCCATGCGTGCAGGAGCGTGTAATGTTTTTTCAGCATGACTTCGAAAAGTTTGTAGTTGGCCGGATCGTCCTCGGCGATCAGCAGGGTTGGTTGCCCGGTATCCGGACAGGGAGACTCCGGGGGGCTCTCAATGGCTTCGGCTGCCGAACCGGATGTGGTGACGCATCCGGCGGGCAGCCGGAACCAGAACGTCGATCCTTCTCCATTCACGGAAGTGACGCCGATCTCGCCGCCCAACCTTTCGATGATGCTCTTGCTGATGGCAAGACCCAATCCGGTGCCTTTTGCTTTTGCGTCGAGCTTGACGAACCGCCCGAATATGTTGTCTATTTTGTCGGAAGGGATGCCGCAACCGGTATCTTCCACGTAAAAATACCAACGGTCGTCCGGCAGCTTGCGGTAGCCGAAATGGATATGGCCCTGCCCGGTAAATTCCGCTGCATTGTTGATGAAGTTGTGCATCACTTGCGACAAGCGCCCCCGGTCGGTGTGGATCGTGCAGCCCGGCATGCGTTCCTTACAGGCAACTTCTATGGCCGGATCGGATATTTTCATGCGGGCGGTACGTTCTAATTCCTCCATGATCTCGCTCAGGTCATGGTCGGCAAAGGAGAATTCCAGCGTTCCGGCCTCGATCTTTGAAAGGTCGAGGATGTCCCCGACAAGCTGCAACAGCAAAGCGTTACTGTTCTTAATGATGTTGAGATATTCTTTCTTCTCTTCTTCGTCTTGTGCATCGGCCAGCAGTTCCGAGAAACCGACGATAGCATTCAGCGGCGTGCGTATCTCATGGCTCATATTGGCAAGGAACGCGCTTTTAAGCGTGTTGCTGCGCTCGGCCTCTTCTTTGGCTATGCGCAGGGATTCCTCCATTTGTTTCTGGGCGGTTATGACCCGGGCTGAACCGATCAATTGCCGGAGATCGCCGTTAATTTCATATTTGGGAATGCTGCTCTGGGTTTCCAGCCATTCGTATTCATGGTCATTGTACCAGTGGATAGGGTAGACTTCGTGGAACTCGGATATGCGTCCTGCAATCAGATCGGCGAACTGTTCGATGGCATGTTCCCGGTAGTCGGGGTGGATACGGGAAAAGAACCGGTCGAATGTAAGCGCATATTCTCCTTTTGCGTCCGGTTCTGTGGCTTCTTCATGGTGGTAGTCGTTATAATCACATGAAAATACGCCTGTTTTTAAATCTCCGCTCCACGGAATTACATGGGCTATACCCAATACGGATGAAAGCGTGGCATTTTTGACATTCAACTCTTCTTTAGCCTTCAGTAACGCCAGTTCTGTTTCTTTCTGCTCGGTAATACGTTGGGCCGAACCGATCAGCGAAACGGGTTTCCTGCCCACACCCCTGCGGGCAACACTGCACTGCACCTGCACCCATTCCCATTCGCGTTCGTTGAACCAATGGACCATGTAGGTTTCGTGAAATTCGGTCCGTTTGCCTTCTTTCAGCTCCGCGATCATCCGGATGGCTTCTTGCCGGTAATCGGGATGGACGCCTGCGAAATAGCGTTCCATCGGAACCACGTAACAGCCGTGTCCGTCTGGCTCCGGCGCATGATCGGGATGGTAAGCGTCGTAATCGCAGTAGAAAACGTCCCTTTCCACGTCGCACCCCCACGGGATAACTTTGGCCAGGCTCAAAGCCGAAGAGAGCGACATATTCTTGCGGGCCAGCTCGTCTTTGGTATGCAGTAACGACGACTGGGTTTCTTCCAGCTCGGAAATATCGAGGGCGCTGTTAAGGATCAATTTTTCATCCCCGAAAGAAAACAGTGTCCGGGTGACGACAAAGGTGTGCTCTTTCCCGTCGCGCAGAGTGTATTTTTCGACACCCTGATACTGTTTCTCTTTCCCCTGAAGCATATCGCGGTCGATCTGCTGCGCTTGAAGCGCCTTGTTTTTCGGCATGAAAAGTTCTTCCGTTCCGTCGATCATCTCTTCGGCCGTACGGCCGAACTGTTCCGCTTTCTTGCTCCAATAGACGTACCGTTCGGTATCCATGCTTTTGACCGACACGGGAATAGCGAGGTTTTCCAATACTTCGGTAAAGAAATAGTGCAGGTGCTCGGATTCCATCAGCGCGACGGATTTTTCGTGTACCGTGCGGATGTCGGCCAGCACGTAGCCGGCTTCCAGCCAGGAAAGATAGACTTCGTAATAAAGTATCTTGCCGCTCCGGTATCCTTTGTGCCGGAAAACGAACCGACTGGGTTTTTGGGTACTTATGACGGCTTCGAGCTGATGATAGTTGGCACCGACTACCTGTTTTAGGCGTTCTTCCGTCATGGATTTTCCGATAAAAGCCTCGGGCCGATCCGACATCAATTCGGGTTTGGGATGTAGGATGTCCAGTATCGTATGATCTTTGTCATAAAGGACAAACATATCGGGAATAGCATCGAACACAGGACCGTGCAGGTCGGATATTTTTGGGGAATGACTGGCATTACTCATAGACTATATTATTTTTGTTGTTTCATCGGGAGCCTTACGGTGAACCGGGAGCCTTTCCCCGGTTGGGAGGATACGGCGATCCGGCCTCCCATGCCCTCTATAATGGTTTTGCAGACCGACAGCCCCAGTCCGGCACCCTGCTTGAAAGAGTCAATTTTATAAAATCGGTCGAATACCTTCTCTGTCATGTCCGACGGGATGCCGCACCCGGTATCCGTGACGAAAAGCCGAACTTCCTTTCCGTCGCCGGTAAGCGAATAACCGAGGTCTATATGGCCTTTTTCTGTGAATTTCAATGCGTTGCCGACCAGGTGTTCCATCACCTGCCGCAAGCGCAGGGCATCCGTGTCGATCCGGATGTCGTGGGGAGGTACCAACAGGTTGAATCTGACGCCTGCCGGTATTCTGTCCGCATATTTTCCATGAATGTCGGACAATATGTGTCCGAGCGGTTGGTTTGTGAAGCAAAACTCCATGGAGCCGGCTTCGAAGCGCGACAGGTCGAGGATATCCGAAACGAGGGTGAGCAGATAGTCGCAGTTCTTGCTGATCAGCGCGGCATACTCGTCAGCTTCCTCTTCGCTGATATCCGGATCGCCGCCTGCAAGCAGATTCGAGAACCCTACGATAGCATTTAGCGGCGTGCGTATCTCATGGCTCATGTTGGCCAGGAAAGCCGATTTGAGGCGGTCGCTTTGTTCGGCTTTGTCTTTGGCAATAGTCAAAGCTTTTTCTGTATCCTTATGGGTCTGCGTACTCATACAAATACCTACTATGCGGTAAGGCATGTTTTTCAATTGCCCGAGGTACGCTGATTGTCCTTCGAACCATTCGTAGGTATCGTCGCCGCGACGTAGGCGGAACGGGACGGAATGAGGATAGTACACCCCGCTGAGTTGCAAGGCAAAGGCGTGGGCCATGGCGGCCCGGTCGTCCGGATGGAGCCTTTCGGCGAAGGCTTCGAGGGTCATCGTACGGTCCTTTGTCGGAATCCCGGTATAGTCGAAATACCGTTGGTCGATGATCATCGTCTGTTGCTCGAAATCATAGAACCAAGGGAATATTTTGGATACGCTCAGGGCTATATTGATCATGGATTCGTTGGTCATCTCGTCCACGGTATTGCGGTACGCGAACACGAAATGCCCCCGTTCCAGACGGGATATTCGGCCGGCGGCAAAAAAGGATACTTTGCCGTCTTTTGTGCAAAGGAGGGCGTCTTGCGTTAAGGGAACTTGTGTGACAGCCGGGTCTTGGAAACGGGAAAGCAGGTCGGCGAGGATGTTGCTGCCACGAAAGTCGATGGAGCACACGTCCCCGAGTTTGCATCCGGCGACGCTATCCGCGAGGTGGAGGTCTTTGCGTGCCGTCGTATTGGTACGGAAAATAATCCCTTCCGAGTCGAAGAAAATCAAACCGGACAGCATGGCGTCGAGCAGACTGTCGGGGTAGCAGTCGGTACCTGGGTAACGGCATGATTCCTGCCGGTCGTCGTGAT